>Ga0302284_1000886_pt1 | contig 13595 bp, 16 predicted proteins | sample III_Fen_E2_1_FD_198760 | JGI IMG/M metagenome (GOLD analysis project Ga0302284, IMG submission 198760) | Peat permafrost microbial communities from Stordalen Mire near Abisko, Sweden - III_Fen_E2_1 | ecosystem: Environmental > Terrestrial > Soil > Wetlands > Permafrost | place: Sweden: Abisko...
GATTCTTTAACACATACCTCTCTTTTATCACCTAATGCCTTTATTTCGACTCCTTCAATATACGACAGCCGTTCAACTGCATCACTTCCCCTGTCGCCTAGTCCGATTATTCCTATACGTACAACCGGAATTGCAGGGGCTGCATATCCCGACATATTAAACTTCTGAGTATGAGCTTTTTTAACAGATTCAAGTATTGGGGCAAGGTTAGACAAGGGCTGTTTCGGAGTACATCCTGATACCAGTCCTCCAGCCATTGCGCCTGCGCCTGCAAATGTGGCTGTTTTCAAAAAATTACGACGATTGGTTGTCATGATAAGTTTATTTTCGGGTTGGGTCAATAGAATTAATTATCCGCAAATTAATATTTTATTCAGTAAAAAATGCATTCTTTAAAGCAAGAATAAGAACTCTGTGTAACTTTGTGACTCATCTGTGTAATTAATTGCTTCTCCCTAAATCCCCCGCTGAAGCTGGGCTAGATCTCCCCCAGGGACATAGCCGTCAACTTAAGCTTTGGGGATGAATGAGAAACTGCATAAAAAAGTTTCCCCCCGCCAAAAGCGGGGCAGGCTCTCCTTTTGAAGGAGGGGTGGTCGGGACGATTGATTATCTTATATATACAGTATTTTCTTTCCCGACCGGGGTGGTTGATTCTTTGATTTCTTCTTACCTATATTGACATAAAAAACCAAAATCTCTTTAACAGGAAAAGCCTTAAATTCTTCAGATCATCACTTAGGAACAAGTCCACTTCTGCTGAGGCTGAGTTATGGAACATTTTAAAATCAAAAAAACTTAATGCAAGAAAATTCAGAAGACAACACAGTATAGGTAACTATAGAGTTGACATTTTTTTTTTGTGCTTCAGAAAAACTTGTAATTGAGCTTGATGGAAATCCGCATGGTGAATATCATAAAATAGAAGAAGATAAGAAAAACCTTCAAAAGAAAAGATCAGGAATTTGAATAAACAATCAACCACCCCGGCCGGTATCTGCATTTGAATCATAACTAAAAAGTGATCCGGCCACCTCCCGCGCAGCGGGAGGAAATGTATCAGACATATATTCTATACTTTACATTCTGTTTTGTACTAAACTCTCTTACTATTTTAACATATTTAACTCCTTAGGTTGACGGCTATGGGGATGGGTGTGAGTTTGTACGAGACAAAAGAAATTCCCGATCGAAAAGATGTGTATAAAGAATAGTCTCTTGTGAGAAGGGGGCAAGGGGGATGAGGTAGAGAATCACAGGAGGAGAACTATAAATTATCAATAACTGATCTGTAAAATTCCTCAACCTTCTTTGATTCATTTTCCCAGTTTATTGATTCCGAGGCGATAGCAGAGTTACGTTTTAATTCAGAAAGCAAATCTTTGTTATCTCTTAATTCTTTAATTGCCTTGCTTATTTCTTCTGCATTAGCTTCAGGAATTAAAATCCCGCATTTATATTCATGTATGATTTTAGCGATTTCAGGAAGATCAGTTGCAATTACAGGGATCCCGGCACTTATATAATCGAATAATTTATTTGGAAGGCTGAAGTTATAATTAAGATTAGAGTTTTTATCAAGACTCAATCCTGCATCAGCCGACCTGGTATATCGCATAAGCATATTCCAAGCCAGTTTTTTAACGAATTTTATCCGTCCGGTCAGTCCCAGGTGTGACACTTTTTCGATAAGATATTCAATCTGATCACCTGTACCAATTATAAGCAAAGAAACATTATCAGTAATGTTAACAGCGTCAACCAGTTCGTCACCTCCCCTGTCAATATTGATTCCTGTACCCTGTAAAATCAACAAAAGGTGGTTGGGGTCTATTTCAAGCTCTTCCCTTGAAAAAGCAATGATCTGCTCTGTTTTCATGGAACAATTCCTGACAGTTGCCGGTTTCAATCCGTATTCTGATTCATAAAGCCTGGCAATTGAATCACTTACTGTCATTACATGTTTTAGACGGGTGAAAACTGATTTCTCAATACTTTTCCATACCCACCTTACAAATGGACGGTTTTGAATCTCCGGAACTCCTGTAAAATACTCATGAGAATCATAAATAAGGGGAAGACTCTTCAGTTTTGAGACAAGATAATTAGGGAGTAGGGTATCGAGATCGTTAGAAACCAGAAGATCAAACCTATTAAAAAGCAGAAAGACAAATAATCTGATATTATAAAACGAATAAAACAGAAAGCCTCTTTTGAAGATCATCCAGAATCTTATAGTTCTGAATGGCACTGAATCTGAATTACAGCAATCGCCTGATTTTCTTCCTATTATCGTAATATCACAACCAAGACATTTGACTGTCCCGGCAATCTTCATTACCCTCTGGTCATGACAAATGCAATTAGTAACTGAGAAAGCTACCCGGGTGTTTTTTGACTTAAAAGGCATAAAGTAAAAATACTTTAATTGTATCTATAGTAAAAGGAAAAAGGAGAAAACCATTAACCACAAAGAGGCACAAGCTTTAAAAAATAGCCCGGTGGGCTATTTTAGCGCAGTGGCCTGACTGCAGAGGTGGCTTATGCACAAAGGACACAAAGAGTTTTCATTAGACATAAGAGACACAGAGGACCATAGAGAATTTACCCAACAACAAGTAACCAGCAACCAGCAACCAGGTTACTACATCATCCCTGTCTTTATATTCTTTTCTGAATTATTAACGATCTTAAGAATTCTTAATTGACGGGTTTCAGACCTTTTAGCGTCATTCAACCAGAATACATACAGCTTCCTGCTTCCCTGTGGAAAATTCATGAAATTAATAAATGCTTCAGGATTGGACCTTAACGCTGACATCAGATCATCAGGTACAAACAAATTGGCTTCAGATTTGACATTATCAATCCTCCGGGGCTTCCTCATACCTACATTGTATGCCAATAAACCATCTTGTAGCATCCGTCCCTCTTTTATCAGCTTCTCAACTCGTCTCAGATTCAACTCTGACCACCTGCTGCCCGGTCTCCGGGGTGTGAACCACTGAATATAATAATCATCATTTACTCTTTTTATTTTACTGTCAATCCATCCGAAACAAAGTGCCTCCTCAACTGCATCATTGTAAGGTATACGAGGTTTACCTGATGATTTTTTATAATATACAAGCCAGATTCCATGACCTGTCGTATGATTCTCATCAAGCCAGTGACGCCATTCCTCGCGATTTTTCACGTACAGTTCCATCTCATTTTTAAGGAAAGGTAAAATAAATTATTTTTACATAAAATATCCTGCTGATGATTTATGAAAATGTCCCGTTGAAGAAATACAACACGTTCGGTTTTGATTACATGGCAGATTACATGATTCATATTAAATCCGAAAAGGATGCCGATGTTCTTTTCAAAGGGAAAGTTTCCCTTAAAAAACCTATTCTTATTCTGGGGAGCGGGAGCAACATACTCTTTACATGCGATTTTAAAGGAACGATTCTATATCCTGAAATCAGAGGAATAAAGATCGAGGAACCGGAGAATGATGAAAGAAATGTTATTGTCTCCTGCGGGGCCGGTGTCATTTGGGATGATTTTGTTGCATGGACCGTGAATAAAGGATTTTACGGACTTGAGAATCTTTCACTTATCCCTGGAAAGGTAGGTGCTACACCTGTCCAGAATATTGGTGCGTATGGGGTTGAGGTCAGTGAAAGGATAACAAAAGTCAAGACTATCAATATCAACGATGGAAAAAGAAGGGTTTTCAGCAATAATGAATGTGAATTCGGTTACAGGGATAGTATCTTCAAAAAGAACGAAAAAGGCAAGTATCTGGTCACCAGAGTATATTACAAATTGAGTATTAAGCCCAACCTGAATCTAAATTACAATTCTCTTAAAGAAGAAGTAAATAAGCTCGGAACAGAGTCTTTGAAAAATGTCAGGCAGGGAGTAATAAATATCAGGAGGAGTAAATTGCCAGATCCTGAAATTACAGGTAATGCAGGAAGCTTTTTCAAGAATCCAGTTGTTAAGGATTCATTTGGCACACATCTTAAAATTAAATATCCCGAAATGCCAGTATATACCGATAATGATGGACAAATGAAACTCGCAGCAGGATGGCTTATAGAAAAATGCGGATGGAAGGGTAAAAGAACAGGCGATTGTGGTGTTCACGATAAACAGGCTCTTGTTCTTATTAACTATGGCAAAGCTACCGGAAAAGAAATATTTGCCCTATCTGAGGAAATCAAAAAATCCGTCTGTGAAAAATTTGGTATTGACCTGGAAAGAGAAGTTGAACTAGTTGAAGCTATTTGAAAATCTTCCTTTTATCCAGCTCTTTCTGATATAATGAAGCATACCTGTTATGCTCTGAAAGTGTTCTGGAAAAGTTATGGTAACCCGAAAAATCAGGCCTGGCAGCAAAAAACAGGTAGTCGTGTATTTCGGCATTAAGAACAGCATCTATACCATCAATTGTTGCACATCCTATTGGGCCGGGCGGTAATCCGGAATGTTTATAAGTATTATAGGGAGAATCGACCAGCAAATCCTTTTTCAATACCCTGGTAACAGAATTGTCATTTAAAGCAAATATTATTGTCGGATCTGCCTGCAAGGGAATACCCCTCTTTAACCGGTTAAGATAAACACCGGCAATCCTTGGTTTCTCATCAGACTTAGCTGCTTCGTCATCAATTATTGAAGCAAGGATTGATACCTCTTTCTGATTAAGGCCTATTTCTTTCGCTTTTAGCAGTCGCTTGTCGTTCCAGAATAATCTGTATTCCTTCAGCATTCTGGTGTACAGTCCTTTGGAATCGGTATTCCAATAAAGCTCATAAGTATTGGGAATGAAAAGAGATACAATATTTTCCTTATTGAATCCATCCTTAATATAATTTGAATCATCAGAAAGAAAACCGATTATTTCTAATGAGTCAGCTTCTATCTGTTTACCGATTCTGCCCGCAATCTGGTTCAAAGTAACGACATTGCTAAAGGTCAGTTTAACAGGTGATTGCTTACCTGATCTAAGAAGGTTAATTAAGCTATTATAACTCTGGCTATTGTCGATGAGATAACGACCTGGTTTTATTAATAAAGTATACTTTTTCTTTCTGGCAAGCCAGTCGAAAGCTTTTCTGTTTTTTATAACCAGCTTTGATTCAATTGTATCCATTACCTGTTCATAAGAAGAACCTGTTGGAATGAGAATAATGCGATGGTTTCTATCTGCAACAATGCTTATACCGAAAAGGTTTCTGTAAACTATGATCAAAATTATCAGAAACAAAACTCCGGTTCCGGCTAAAAAATAAAATATTTTCTTCTTATTCATAGTCTTTCACATTCATCGCAAACTTAAGGAATTTGTTTAAGGGAACAAAATAATTGATGCACGACACACGACACAAGAGGTATGGAGCATGGAGCCAGGAGCATGGAGCTAGGAACAGGCAGCGGGGAGCTGAGTAGAGACAAAATACCTTACCTTTAAATCTCTCTATTTTTCCTTTATATCGTTTATCCTGCGTCGTGAACCTATATTTTTAATAATTTTATGCAAATTGATTATTAAACTAATATTTTATGAAAATGTCAGGTTCAATGATTCTGATTCTTATTGTAATAGGGATTATAACGGGAGTAATGGCAGGAATGCTTGGTATTGGCGGTGCAATAATCATGATACCAGCTCTGGTATTTTTACTGGGAATAAGCCAGCAAACTGCCCAGGGAACAAGTCTTGCAGTGATGTTACCCCCAGTAGGCATAATTGCTGCATATAATTATTATAAAGCTGGTCAGGTAAATATCCGATTTGCTATCATTCTTGCTGTTTTTTTTCTTGTTGGTTCTTATTTCGGGTCGAAGCTGGCTTTAAATTTACCTCAACCGTTGCTGAAGAAAATATTTGGTATTCTTCTGCTTCTTGTTGCGGCAAAAATGCTGTTATCTAAATAAAAAAGGCTGTCTTTTCGACAGCCTGATTTTTATTTTCATAAATTATCTCTAGAACATAATACCCACGCTGAATAAGAACGCATTGGGCCTGTCATCAAGGTTATATTTGGTGCCGACCAGGCTTTGGATCTGATTCTGGTACTTTTTAAGATTACCTTCATATCTTAAATCAAAAGTGAGAAAATTCAGCAGATCAAAGCCCAATCCTGCCTGATAGCCGAATGTCAATCTATTGTAATTATTTTTATAATCAGGATTGGTAATAATAGCTTTGGGAGAATTAATAAGAAGTGAGCCAACAGGACCAGCATTCAGTCGAAGCGGACCAAGTTTAAATCCAAGCATAACAGGAAGATCCAGCTTATTAAAGGTCTGTTTTGCAATGTATGATACAGGTGCGCTTTGTACAGTTATGTTGCTAACTGTATATTCATTTGACCGTGTTGAGAATAAAAGTTCCGGTTGAATATAAATACCAAATAAAGTGAGCCGTACAAATGCACCACCATGAAAACCATATTTAGCTGCAGTCAAAGCATCTATGGTGAAGGAAGTTGTTCCGGAGGTAACAGTTTTAATAGTCGGCATCGACAATGAAGTAGTGCTAACACCTGCCTTAAGACCAAATTTAATCTGGCAGAATGCTGGTATTGAAACAAGAATTACAAATACTATCGCAAATATTTTTTTCATAGTTAAAGCTTTTAAGTTTAGTTGATTAAAAAGTTAGCAAATATCTTATGTCAAATGATATTATAACGGAAATCCATATAAAAGGTTTCAAACAGCAAGTTTTTTGTAAGCCTCTGAATTATAAAACGTAAATTAACTTTAATTATTTTCCTGTGAGTTCTGCGAAGATGGTCTTTTTCATTTGCTCAAATTCTTCCTCTTTATAAAGCCGGGTCAGGAAAATTATTTTACCCGTACGGTCAATAATCACGTTTCTTGTCACTCCTGCTTCTTTCTGAGCATATAACCCGAATATTTCTGCTCCAGGATCCAGAGCAAGCGGATAAGTGACTTTTATATCTTTTTTAAACTGAAGAACTTTATCAACCTGTTCGTCCCGATCGATACCGATGACAACAAGACCGGAAGCACCTTTTTCCTGCCAGATCTCTTTTTCAATAAAAGGCATTTCCATCCGGCAAACACTGCACCAGCTTGCAGTAAATTGAAGCATAACAACTTTACCTTTGAGATCCGAAAGTTTGTAAGTTTTTCCGCCTGCTTCACGAATTGTAAAATCAGGAGCTTTGTCTCCTACTTTAACAAGATATCCCTCATCATTTGCTTTCTTTGCCTGACTGAAAGAGATTGAACTTAAAATGGCAAACAAAAAAATAATCCAGTTTCTTTTCATTAAAATCCAATTTATTTATTTTATAAGATTGAACAGGAATACAAATTAAAACAAATAAAACGACTTTAAGCAAGCATGAACAAAACGAATAAAATGAATGAAATTGTATCTAAGATTTACAACACTCGTTAATAATAATTACCTTAGTCAGTCGAACTTTCGTACAAATGAAATAAAATTTATTAAATCTTATAAAAGCTTAAATATCTAACAAGATGAAGTCAATAATTTTCATAATCCAGGTATCCTTGCTTTTAGCATTAATGCCAAAAATGCAAGCTCAGGAAAAGCAGGTTCAGAAACTGCATATAATAATTATCGGAGCACATCCTGATGATGCCGATGGCGCAGGTGGAGTGGCTTACAAATGGGCCAAAATGGGAAATGACGTACTTTTGGTATCTCTTACAAACGGGGATGCGGGACATCAGTCAATTAAGGCAGCAGAACTGGCTAAGATACGCCGTGAGGAAGCAAGAAAGGCAGGGGAAGTTATTGGAGTGAGATACATAACTCTCGACAATCATGACGGACAATTAATGCCTACATATGAAAACAGGCTTCAGGTCATAAAATTAATCAGAGAGCAAAAAGCCGATATTGTTATTTTTCCCAGGCCGTATGATTATCATCCCGATCACAGGTATACCGGGGTTTTAGTTCTTGATGCAGCATATATGGTCACTGTTCCTACCATATTGCCCGAAGTACCTTTTCTTAAAAAAAATCCTATGTTCTTGTTCATGAGCGATGATTTTATCCATCCTGAAGCATTTAAAGCTGATGTCGCAATCGACATTGACGATGTAATTGAAAAAAAAATGGATATGTATCACCAGCATAAATCTCAGATGTATGAGTGGTTGCCCTTCAACCAGGGCATCCTTGATCAGGTACCTGCCTCAGATTCGGACCGCAGAAAGTGGCTTGGCGAGAAAAGGAAAGGGGGCGACGATGCTACCCCTTACCGTGACAAACTAATTGAAATTTATGGCCCTGAAAGAGGTGCAAAAATAAAATACTGTGAAGCCTTCGAAGATTCAGGATATGGCGCAAAGCTTACCAAAGAAAATCTGACATACTACTTTCCTTTCATAAAAAAGTAATAAACAGGTTGAGTTTGTAACGTGGCATGATATTTGAATTGTAATCATATAAAATATATGCCATGAAAAAGCTGTTTATTATATTTATTTCAATAATAGTTATATCCTCCTGTTCGACTACCAAGGAGGCAGATTCATCAGGGGCTGAACTTCGTAAAGAAAAGAAGCTTTTTGACCAGGCGCTTGTTAAGAGTGCTGTCGAATCAAAAAGGTATATAATTAAGTTTGACAAGATATATTTTTCATACGGAGGAATAATTGAACTTATTCCCAGGGCCAATTATCTTATCGTAGACAGGGAAAAAGCCATCCTGAACACTGCGTATATGGGCAGACAATATGATATTCAAGCCATTGCAGCGATAAATATGCGCGGAAGAGCTGATGATTATGCACTCACCGACAACCTTTCAAAAGGATCGTACAATGTAAAAATGAAGGTTTTCAATGGCGGATCAGCATCATTTGATGTTTATCTCACGATAAGTAAAAGCGGTTATTGCACCATATCAGTCTCAAGTCTCAAAATTGATAATGTAAGATATTCCGGTTATCTCGTGCCTATTTCTGATAAAACGAATGCTTTACAGTCACAAGGCGATATGATCTGATGATTTACCCCCCAACCCCCCATATGGGGGGCAAGGGGGGTTTACTGATATTCAATATACTGACTATTCTGGCTCAGCTCCAGAAAATCATCTCCGGTTTCCCGATATCCGTATTCAAAACAATAATGGTACTTATACCCTTTTGATGTTTCAATGATATGGGTAAAAAAGCTGAAGTTATAACCAAGGGCAAAGAGAGCGTCTTTGTGAACTTTTAGCTTACCCTCGGAATAGAGGTCAGAAAGGATCCTTCTGTTCTTTCTCAATAAACCATGTACATTTCTGACAAAATTGTTAGAATCACGGTTCAGCCTGTTATTATAATTATTCCGGCACTGATCAGAACAGAATTTCTTATCGGTGCGACCCCTAAGGGTGTCGCCGCAATCGAGACATTTCTTTTCCACAGCACTAATGTTTTGATAAAGATATAAAAAAACGTTTTCAAACGGATGCAAACGACTATAAATGATTGTGAACCGTGTATAAATGATTACAAACCGGATCAGGTTAAGAGCATGGCTTAAGTTTGCTAAGAAATTAATTTAATGTCAAACTAAAACTTAAAGTCATGAATTCATTAAAAAACAGAGTAACACTCATCGGAAATCTTGGTATGGACCCCGAGACTAAAACTACAGAAACAGGGAAGAATGTGACCCATTTTACACTCGCTACAGATGATGGCTACAAAAATGCTGACGGTCAGAAAATAAAAGAGACGACCTGGCATAATATCGTTGCATGGAACGGCCTTGCAGATATTGCCGGAAGGTTTCTGAAAAAGGGTAAAGAGGTCGCAGTCGAAGGAAGAATTGTCTATCGTACCTATGAGGACAAAAAAGGTGTAACCAAAAATATCACCGAAATTGTTCTTAGTGATCTTGTCCTCCTGAGAAACGGTGAGAAAGCCGCCAAAACCGGCTTAGGCAAAGATGAAGAGTGAGTTGAAACGGAAATTCTATCGCTGCATTTCCGGAATGGCAGGGACATGACAAAATGTGTCCCTGCTATGTTATTTATCTCGTCTCACAATTTCATTCACTGTTGCTAAAACTATTGAATGGTCAGATGGCGTTTTTTCAAGCATCATGAACAGAGCGTGACTGATCTCGTTGTAAGAATATGTTATGTTTTTGTCTTTAAGAATCATGTCGATATACCTGATAGCTCTGTCTATCAATTTATTATTACTGGCACGTAAATAGGTCATAACATTGCCCTCATATCTTCCTAATCTTCCCATTATAAGGGTTGAATGAGTATTCATTATCATCTTAAGAACCAGATGTTTAAATAATAGAGCTGAAAAAGGTGTCTCAAAATAATGGCTTTCATCATCGAGTTCAAAATTAATTCCTCCCTGTATATCCAAAATTTTAAACCTGTGTTGCTTTGCTGGTTTAAGACTTTGTTCCCTCCTTGAATAAACTTTACTGCTGAAATCAAAACCCAGCAGGCGTTGTCCTGAAGCTATTCCATTTATATCGGGCCATTCAAGCGTCCTTGGAGATCGCCATAACAATTTATTCCATGCGTCCATGCTCGTGTTGTACTCAGGCATGTAAAGATAGCAGAGTGAAAGGTTTACTTCCTTCTCATTAACATTTTCAAAAGGAAACAGACTAAAGGTCGGAGATCTTTCAGTTGTATCTGTCATAACCGTTATGCCTAACTTGTTATCTGTTTCATAGAGTAAATAATCACCATTATTATAACAGGTGGTTTCCCTTAAAATGAAATTTTCAATAAAGTTTATATTGCAGGAATTCCAAAAATCAATAAAGGAATCAATCTCTGTTTCAATGACCTTATTTTCACGATTATAATAAAGAAGGGCAATTCCTGCCACACCCAGCAGAATTGTTGAAGATTGCATCCTTGTGCTCCCGGTAACTGCCATTGGACCGACGGTGAGATTTATTTTTTCTATATCCTGATTCTGAATAACACGTTTTGATCTTTCGGCCACCTCGCATAGAAGATCATCGGGATTGCAGTATAGAAAAAATGGTTTCCTCTTAGAAATTCTGGTTGCTTCCTCAACCGCACCTATAACAAATGGGGTTTCACCTCCTTCAGTTGTTCCTATCAGAAGATCACCATCTTTAAATCCTGACTCAAGTAATTGTCTTGCCCCATACTGCGGATAATCTTCAAAATTTTCAATAGAACGGATCAGTGCAACATCTCCCCCCGCCATAAAACTGAATACCCTGTTCTCAAAACTATCACCATGATGTACCTGACGCCATAGTGTTTCGATAGTAAGTGATAATCTTCCGGTTGCTCCGCATCCACAGAAACAGATGTTATTTCCTGAGTTAAATGTTTCCCGGATAGCATCCTTAAGATAGTATATAGCTGACTTTTTTTCTGACAATACTCTTAAAGTCTGATTGTCGAGCTCTTTCAGCTTTGCAATAGCTTCAGGAAGATTTTCTTTAGCAAGATTCGACAGATCTCTTGTATAAGGATGAGATGATTCTGTAATAAGCTTACCTAATTTATACTGTGATGCGACGGCAAGAAACTTTTCTGCTTTATCTGATGATTCAATCGACATATTGATTGTTTTTCAATTACCCCAGTTAACTTCCTGTCTTATTTTTTCGGTTGTGGTTTTGAGACATGCGGAACTATAGCTGCCGTAGTCCATTGCCTGAAAAATCCTGTCACCTTCTGTTTACTATAGCCTTTACCTTCTTCAAGCAGACTACTATCCTGAATATGTAATACAGTACCTTTACCATCAACTATAATGAATACCGGGAATCCAAATCTTGTCGGATTACCGAGATAAGCATTTGCTTCATCATTCTTATTGGTTGGATCATAATTCAGTTTAACAGGAATATAATTTGCCGCAATAATGTTTGAAATAGAAGTATCTGCTTTACAAAAAGCATCAAATTTTATGCACCAGCTGCACCAGTTCCCTCCATACTGGATTAAAACATGTTTTCCTTCCTGAGCAGCTCTGGCAGCTGCCTCTTTAATCTGCTTCATCCCATCAAGAGACGGGTCATATAGTTTCTTAGATTCCTGCGCATTAATACCTGGAAATGAGAAAATAAGAATTATTGCTGTCAACGCTTTTATTTTATTTATCGTTTTCATTTATATGTTTTTATTTAGTTCTTATGAAGCTAATTTATTAAAAATCAAGAAGATCGACATTGGTTCTGTAATCACCAAGAAGATGTTCAGCAAAGTAGTACCACATGAGTCTGTCGAAATATGGAATATCATTACCATACGCATGCCGCTGTCCGGGTAAAATCATGAAATCAAACCTCTTATTTGCTTTAATCAGTGCATCAACCACCCGCAATGTGTTACCCGGATGAACATTATTATCTATATCTCCGGTTACAAGCAATAAGTAACCTTTCAGGTTTTTTGCTATATCCTGGTTTTTCTCTACGACTCCTTTAAAAGTCATCTCAACCTCTTTCTTTTTATTCAGGCTGTCTTTCACTTCACCCTTTTTGCCAATCTTTTTTTCAACTTCAGCCACACCATTATAAGTTTCTCCCCACCATTGATTATAAATATTATTATCGTGATTACCCGAAGAAGAAACTGCAACCTTGTAAAAATCGGGATATGAGAGAATTGCTGCAGTTGACATAAAACCTCCTCCTGAATGGCCATATATACCCACCCTGTTGATATCGATGTATTTATATTTGTCTGCAAGTTGCTCAATACCATATTTATCATCTGCAAGAGGATAATCTCTGAGATCGTTGTACCCAAATGTATGGTAATAATTATTTCTCTGAGGACTCCCCCCCCTGTGACCAAAGTTTACCACGATAAAACCAAGCTGTGCAAGGGCCACATTCTTACCACCAGTGACCGTAAATGAATACTGGACTGATTCTGTCTGCGGACCGGGGTAAACATAAGAAATAACAGGATATTTCCTGGTTGAATCAAAATTGAAAGGCTTATACATAACTCCATACAGGTCAGTCACACCATCTTTGGCTTTAACAACAATGGTTTCGGGCATCTTCCACCCTGATTTGAAAAGCTGGGAAAGGTCGGCCTTTTCCAGTTTAAGTATTATATTACCGGTATTATCACGGAGTACAGCCTCAGGAACTTTATCAACTGTAGAATATGTATCAACAAAATATTTGTTCGATTTTGACATTGTGAATGAATGATTAGCTCCCTCTTTGGTGATTAAGGTCATGGCTCCCCTATCAATTGAAGCTTTATATTTCATGCTATAATAAGGATGCACTCCCTCTTCCCTGCCAAACCCTTCAAAATATATCATTCTGCCGAGAGTATCTATCCGCTCAACTCTTCCGGTAACAAAATATCCGTTTGTGATCTGGTTTTTAAGATTTCCCTTCCCGTCATAAAGATAAAGCTGACCCCATCCATTTCTTTCTGACCACCATATTATATCATTGCCTTCATTAATTACCGACAACCTGGTATACTCATTATTGAAGTATGGCCAGGTCTCCTCATTGAAAAGGACCGATAACTCACCGGTTTCAGCATTGACAAGACAAACATCAAGGTTTTTGAGTGGCCTGTCTTTACGGATAAGGA
>Ga0302284_1000895_pt1 | contig 13548 bp, 10 predicted proteins | sample III_Fen_E2_1_FD_198760 | JGI IMG/M metagenome (GOLD analysis project Ga0302284, IMG submission 198760) | Peat permafrost microbial communities from Stordalen Mire near Abisko, Sweden - III_Fen_E2_1 | ecosystem: Environmental > Terrestrial > Soil > Wetlands > Permafrost | place: Sweden: Abisko...
GTGATTCTATAAACAAGAGTTTTGTTAAACTCTTTTCTCTAATTCCAAAATGCTGGTTTGATTTCATGTTTCTCTCAATATTCCCATTATCTATTCCACAAATGTGACTGAATCTACCTATCAGCAACTCATCGAATGTGGTACTACTGCCATGCAGGCTATCTTCATAATTCTAACTTGCATTCAATACATTTTTAGGTTTTTTATCCAAACAAAAATGATCTCTATCTTCCACAACAATTAGTTGCTTGATTTTGAATATAAACACAGAGAATCCTCTGTTGAGATGTTTATTCAAGCGATTTACATGTGAACACACTGGTGAATCTAAAGAACACTGATTATTTTTAGAGATTTTTTTATAAATGTGATGGATATTTTGATGTTCTTCAGACTTATTGTCAATCGATTATTAATGCTGCCTCAGGGAGAGCTCTTAAGCGATTTTAAAGGCTCTCTTGTTTATGTAAATAGAATTGAATAACGTTTAGAACTACTGGTAATCAACAGCCGTTTCCTTCAGACTTTGCAGTGCATCATTCAATTCAGCTTTTGATTGTTTCAAAATAAATATTTTTCTTAGAAATTATTTTTTTCTTAAATAAAATTCTTTACAAATATTGTTAGCTTTAAGGATGTTTGGCTTAGCAATCATTAAGAGAGTTAGTATGCTTTGAAAAACAGCTCTTTAGCCATTTATCAGCACATTCATCAAGATCACAATTGAGATCTATGTTAACAAAAGAGTATGAGCCGAAAAAAAGAGAAACATTAAATAACATCTCCAATACCCAAATATTCTAGCCTTTATTCTTTGATTTTGGCAAAACAAATTAACATTCTTTACATCTGCTGCAAGTGAGCATGTGAACAGTGAGAATATCTCATTGAATGGGAATACAAGAAGCTGCATTTTCGTTGTTTTTAGCTTGTTGAAAATATCCGGACAAAGCTACCTCAGATATTCTTCAAGCATTGAAAGATATGATCTAAAATATGATGGATTACTGTACATTTCCATCGAAAGTACACATTCAATCAGCTATGCTAAAATCCAAAATGCCTATTCTTCATCTCCTTCAGTTATATGCTCCAGCAGAAACATGCCTAAGAAATTCATCCCCTAGCAATATTGCATAAATGGATTTCGGATAGCATAAGCTGAAAGAATGTTTCTGAGCTTCTCCTGGAGGATTCCTTATTCATGTTAGCTCTTCTAATTGCATCTTGTCCTGGTTACATCCTGAAAAATGGAAATATTTGAAAAATAAGAAATTCTAAGCAAAAAAAGATTTTAAAATCTAAACTTGTTACTTAGTTAATAGAGTTGAAGTAATTATCAGGGTATTATGCGAAATTTCTAGTCAGAATCTAGTAGTATCCTTTGTTGAGTTTCAAGGCTACATGCGCACCTGAAGCTACCATAAAAAACTACCAAAAAATGTTGGTGGATTCGAATAAAAGCACTTAATTTTATTTTTAAATATTTTTGAGTACTTCTTTCCTATTTTCCAGCGAAATATCGTTTTGTCTTAGAGCAGCCTTAAGATATTTGATTGTCTGCAATGAAAGATGGGATTATTACATCGCGTCTTCTAGAATCTATCAGAATTAATAGCTAATTAATGTAAGTTCTCATATAAACAAAGTAGCAAGTGGTGAAGGTGGTGGGTATGATAGATAATTTAATAATAGTGCTTGATTTATGTTTTTGTTAACTTTTTAAATATCCTGGTTTTAGTTGGCTGACAGTGGAGAGAGGAAAGTTGAAGAGGAAGAAAATTGTTTGGAGGCGGATGATAAAGGGGAATATGTAGACTTATCCTCCGATAGGCTTGATCGCTAAATAGGAGTAGGATAAGATGAAGGTGAGGTGTGCTTTAACTTTGAAGATGATTTAGCTGCTACTAATCGAAAGTTAGTTGGATTTAAATAATGCTAACTCGCTTCAAACAGTTTGCTTTCCTAAAACAGGATTTTACACTTCTTCTAATCAATCGATATTCCAACAATATTTCGAAGTTTACTCCTCAAATTCTTCTTGGGGCTAGGATCTTTTTCACTTTGTATGTCACCAAATTGCATATGTTGGATTAGGCGTGCAAGCGATGTAGATTCAGATTATGCAGAATTCATATCTGACATCGATCAAAAGTTGTGGTATCTCTGCTTTAACACTTGACTATTCCCAGATGATGTTTGCTAAATAATAACTATCCTGAGACTCTAGCAAGGTCTCTTTGCTTTGACTTCGTCTTGAGATATAGAAAATCAAAGTTTTCTTTGAATTTTGTTTGTTTTGTTAACTTAATAAATTTTCGTTTGCTAAATTAATAATAGATCTTTACTTCTTTTGTAAATAATTTGAGTTTTCTCTTATATTATCCTATACAAAATTTTTGATTTGAATAAAGAATTTTGATGGTTAGGGTTGGCGATTTAGTTTAAATACTTCTTTTAAGTGAATTGAGTGTGTAAGGATTTTTAAAAATCATACAGATCAACTCATTTAAGTCCAATTTAAGCCTCAAGAAGCCATACAAAATAACTGCCTATTAGCACATGAAAACAACATTATTTATGAACAAAAATATATTTTATTTATTTATTATTTTGAAGAAAAATAAAGAACACTTATTAGACTAATATTTTTTTGATAAATGCTCAAAATCAAAACGAACTACTAAATGAATGTGCTTTCAAAAGGATGCTGACTAAACACAGCTGAAAGAGAGAGAGAGAGAGCTTTGTTTTCTTAACTGTTATCTTGCTTGACATAAGAATAGTTTTTAAATAGTTATGTAACTTGTGATTTTCCTTGGATGAATAGGCACGTTTAAGGTTCCAAGATTAAAATCAGAATATTTTCATTTTGCATGCCAATTCTAGTATGATTAGTATTTAATTGAAAGAGCTTAATTAAAAAACATTCAAGGTTACTTTTCTTTGATAAAAACTTGACTGAAATTTGTTGATCAAATCAATGAAAGAATTGAATGGTTTTAATGAGTGAACATTTAATTCTTGCTTGCGTTTAAGGAATGTGAGAAAAGAAAAAGAAAAATCAAAGGGAAAAGAGAAACAAACACACAATTTTTGTTGTCAGATAAGCTGGAAGAAACATCAAAAAAAAAAGAAAAAAAGAAGATTATTCCTATGGAGTTATTAAGCGACCCAGTAAATGACAGAAAAGTGCGCACAGTGAAACCACCTGTCCATAGGCCTTTATCAAAGGAGCTGATGTGGGGCAAGAGTAACAATGTTTTAACATACCTAAAAATCCAAAATAAAGACAAGTATAGAGCTTTTAGATTATTTTTATGATTTTTTTCTAAAAATAGATGGAAAACCTGATTGGAAGATAATTAAAGATCATCTAACTAAAGAAGGGAGAATAAGTAAAGAGCTTGTAATTCAGCTTATCGATGAATGCAATGCCATACTCAGTAACCATATTATTTCAAATTGAGCAAGCCAAAAAAGAATATTTTGGTTTAAAAAATCTACTATTTTCATTCTAAATCATCTTCTAAACTTAACAGGAAATGAACCGAATTTACTCGCGCTTTCAGATCCTCTAACAGTTGTAGGCGATATTCATGGGTAATATAATCAGAAAATAGCATAAGATTAAGAATCTCGGCTCGTTTTAAAATGCAAAAATGTATTTTTGTGTTTTTCTCACAGTCAATTCTACGATCTGTTGAAGATTATTGAAGTCGGAGGAAACCCTGAAAACACTAAATATCTCTTTCTTGGAGATTTCGTTGATCGTGGATCGTTTTCAATCGAAGTTCTTATCCTTTTATATTCAATTAAGGTTAAACATTTATCATCTTTTACTATTTTACAATCATAACAATTCTAAACATTTTTCGCTAATTATCTTCTGTTTGCTAGATTAACTTCCCAGAAACAGTATATTTTCTTCGAGGGAACCATGAATGCAGACAAATGACTACATTCTTTAACTTTAGAGACGAATGTAAATATAAATATGACTAAGATCTCTACGAAATAGTCATGGATAGCTTCGATTAAATGCCTCTGGCTTGCGTTGTTAACAACAAATTTCTAGCTCTCCATGGTGGGATATCTCCTGACCTAAAAACTCTAGAAGATATTAAGAGAATCGACAGATTCAAAGAGCCTCCAAGATAAGGGATATTCTGTGATATGCTCTGGAGTGATCCTGTTGATAATGATGATGGCATTTGTGAAAATGTCTACAGAGAAAATGATGTCAGAGGATGTTCTTATTTCTATGGAAATGATGCTGTTCGTAAGTTTTTAGATGATAACAATTTGATTTCAGTGATTCGAGCACATGAAGCGTAACTTGACGGTTATAAAGTAAAAACAATAAAAATATTTTGAATAAGAAAAATACGATTCTTAGGAAAATATGGTTGCAATTTTTTAGGAGAATTTTTAAGAAAAAGCTGCTTAAACACAAATTGCCTCTTAAACTATTTTTTTGGCTTGCTTTTCATTCACAGATGCACAGATGGAATGGAGGAGAGTTTCCAGTTGTGATAACAATTTTTTCAGCTCCAAATTACTGTGATGTCTACAATAACAAGGGGGCAGTGATAAAATTTGAGAACAATACACTTAATATTCAGCAATACAACTACTCACAGCATCCATATTTGTTGCCTAATTTCATGGATGTTTTCACATGGAGCATACCTTTTGTTTCTGAAAAAATCACTGAAATGCTCTACAATATCATCAAACCTACAGGAGATGATTAAAATGATGAAAATGACGATGATTTGAGTGAAAAAGAAGTTAAAATAATTTAAGATTTAACTATTCATCAGCAGTCCACACCAGGCAATAAATCATAAGCAGATACCAACAAGAAAAAGCTTTCAGAGAGTAAAAATGATTTCAAGTTTAAGAATATCTTTAGGAGTTACAATATAATTTCAACAAAAAAAGCATATTTTTTAACAAATATTTATAAATAAATTATTAATAATTCTCTTGAATTTACTGTTTTTTTGCTATTTTTTCTATTAAAAAGAGGCTCAGATTCTACGCAATAAGATCAAATTTGTTTCCAAAATGGTTAAACTCCAAAAAGTCCTCAGGTACTCACTCATATCTTACAAAACTTAACTCAATATTTTCTTCAAAAGCCCTACTTTTTTCAAGTTCAATTTCTCATTTATTTCTGATTAACCCTACAGAAAGTAGAGCGAGGATTTAATCATACAGAAAAGGCAATGCCCAGACAGGACAATAATATCAGATCCTTTATTATTCTCGGGGGAATCTGAAAAAGAAAGTAAATTTTTTATTCCCTAAAAAAGTCATTTTTCACGCACACACACAACTGTTATTTTTAACTCATCAAAAGCAGCTTTACTGAAGTTCAAATAAGCATAAAAAGAAGACAAAACCAACGAAAAATGGCCAGAATTCGGTCCCTATGTCAAATATTAGGAGTCTATGAAACCATTAAAATGAGAACTGCTTGTAGATAATTCTACAAAATAGCTTGAGTCATAGGGAAAACAAGTTTAACTCAATAATGTAGTATTGGGAATGTATATTTCTACTAGCATAATCTTCTATTATTATCTCATCTTCATCATTAAAAATTCTTCACTTAAAATTTAAAAGAAACCCTTCTTCACAAGTTGTACTTCATATAAATATTTTTGTATGTCCCAGAGTAGTCTTTTGTTATTAGCAAATTGAGAATATTTCCCTTGTTCGATAATACGCTGTTCAATGTTTGAAAACATGAAAAACCAAAAACCAAACATCTTGAAAAAACACAAATTAATTACTTATCTACAATAGGGAAAGATAGATATCAAAGGTTTGAGCTATAAAATCACATAGATTTTCGAATTTAAAAAGTACTTTTATTGTCTCTAAGTGATCAATTTCTATACACTATTCTTCAAAACTATAAATCCTGATCGTCAAAGGTGCCTTCAAATAGATTTTCATCTAATTCCGATAAATTCCTGAAAAATCATAATTTCGAGAAACAAATTCACTATATTTCTAATTTTTATTTGCTGATAAAAGTATTTTCGTTACCAACGAGCTATGATTAGTTTTACTTCCTCTGGTTTTGAGCCATAAGCAAACTTCTTAACACAAGATTCCTTTTAACAATCATCATATTAAATTACAAAGTTAGCTTCAAAAGCATATTTGACGTATTTTTAAATGCAATATTCTTTTAATATTGAAGAGAATGGATACTGAAACTTAATAAGCAGATTCCACTGCAGTTGTGAACTTCTCAGTTTTATTCAATTTTGAGTAGTTATCTTCATCATCAGCTTTTGATTCATACACTGAATTCTTTTCTTATCTGTATGCGTCACCGCTTAATACTACAATATTTCCTGCAATAATTAAAACATTTTTATATAATTGAGTGCTTTGAATATTTTAGAGAGCTAAATCTTCAAAAATATTTTATTATTTCGTTGGATTTACTAAGTTTATTGAGGATATCATTGAGCTGTGAGAATCCATTTTCACCTAATTTTTGATATTATTTAGAAAAATATTAAGAGAAGAGAAAAGGATGACAATATACTAAGAACTGTAATTAATACATTTATCCATGAGACCCTTGAGTTCTTCTGAATTGCTTTCATTTTAGGCTTTATCCGAGTAGTGCAATGCATTAACTCCTTTTTTAACAAAGAAAACTATTGAAAGGAGTCCAAAATATATTTTTCATTTTTTTCATGAATGGTCATTTCTTTGATACTCTAAAGATAATCATTGGTTCCTATGAGCTCCCTCTTGCCTTACTCGTGAAGCTGATTCCATTGATTTATCCTGATTTTTCCAAGAATTATGAAATTATCCAAAATGATGATAATGAATGAGTTGATATGATTTTTACTATTTTTTAATCTCAAAATTTTGAGAAAAAGTATCCATCTCTATCGTTGCTGAATGCTTTCAATTCTAATGTCTTTTGATAATTTATTTCTAATACCAAGCGAATCTGCAAAAACTACTGGAATTAGTATTTATCAAATGGAAGAAAATAAGGTTTTTTCTTGAAGCAATCATTAAATAATGAATATCTTAATAGTGATAAAAGTGATAACATATTCAAAATTAAAAGCAAATTAATCCAAAATAGAAAAACTCACAGCTACATAAACAAAACAAAACAAAAAAATTTAGTTAACGATTACCTGTTTTTGAAATTTTGATAATTAATTAAAACAAAACTTAAATCAAACTGAAAATTGGTAAAAAATCACTTAATGAGAGACCCAACTTTCGTCCAAGATAACAACTCATTTGCAGTAGTGATTTCAAAGCTAAATCATCTTGCTAAGCAACAAACCATTAGTTTTTAGACAACAATAAAAAATCACGTCCTTCCATCCATCCTCCTGAGTTTTTCACCTCTCCTCTCTGTTGCTTAGCAAATAAGACCCAAAAATGATGCCCGCAGATCAGAGATAGTCAAGATATGAATCCCTCACATAACAATGTAATTCCAATTTAAAAATTAAATGATTTTCCATAAGTATTTCCAATAATTGTATTTAGATATTTTTTCCCATAAATCTTTAACTAATTTTGTTAAAGTAATCTTTCTTTCATTGTTTTTGTATGTTGATTCATTTAAAACACATACATATTGAAAGAAGATTAACACAATGAAAATCATTGAAAATATGAAAAATAAATCTAAATATCAAATTCAGCAGCAAACTCAAATTCAAATTTGGAATTAAAAAATTCAATTTGAATTAATCAATTTCCCAAATATAGAGGAAGAATGGGAGGGAAAGGGGGGGGGGAGAATAATATTTTTATTAATTTCATATAATTGAGAAATCAAGGCTTAATTAGTCTTTGCTTTGAAAGATCTCAGGAATAGCATGATTAATACCCAAATCAAAAAGTAAATTAATATCAATCTTGATTGTCTTCTGGTATTATTGATATTAACCAAACTCAAACTCCTTAAATATCCCAAAATGAGTGATTTCAACAAAGACTATCCAATCAGTGACGAAGATGTCCAGAATGAAATCAACTAAATCAACTTATCAACAGTTTAGTAACTTGATCCAACAATCAAAGATATAATCTACACTTGTAAAGTGACTAAACTAATGGAATTCTTAGATGTCTGGCACACAAAAGACAAAGGTCCATGCTTTTTAGTTGAGAAACAATCAGGATAACCTTAAAAATAATTTGCGTTTGTGAAGCTAAATTAAGAGCAATATTAAGATGATCTCATAGTTGATTTAACAAAAAAACTAGAATTTGGATTTAACGAGGGATAGCATATGATCTACTGGAAGGAAGAATACACGTATGGCTTATGGATTGCAGACAATGAAGAATTCAATGGGTTTAGATCAAAATTAATGGAAATAATGGCATCTGTTAAACAAAATTCTTGAAATAAGCAAACAAGATTTCAAATGCTTGAGCTATCTTTTAATTTGTTATTAGTAAACTTTCATGCTATTTTAATAATTATTTACTTTCAAATATGAAAAAAAAATGTAGTTTTTTCTGTGTTTTCGACTAAATAATGAAAAATAGAAATAAAACAAGAAATTAATGGTCATGCTTAAAAGATTCATCGATTAAATAAAACCAAATTTCATAGTTCATTCATACTAGGGAGATTCTCGCCTCTTGAAATCTTTCTAAATGAGATAAAACAATGGTTATTTAAGGTATTTCTGTTGATAATAATCAATTTGGGATAATCTTTGTTACCGCTTCACTGGCAGTTCTAATTCCTTGTTCAAAGCGATCATGCTCCCAATGATTTGGTCCTTTCTCTGGATTGCCTAGAAAAATATTAAGAATATTATAACTTAAACTTAAAGAAAAAGAATTGCTGAGGGAAGTAGTACGTGCTGAATTCCTTGAAGAATCCTCTCTTTCCTTTCGCTTCTAAGAAAGAATATGTTAGAAATAACAAAAAACTAATAATAATAAAGTTTGTTTACATTTGTGAAGCTGAACCGCTGTTTGAAGTTAGTGGAGTTCCTGGGTTTGAAAATATTTATGAAAATGAAAAAAGTAAAAGTAAAAAAGGACTACTTGCGAAGCAACTTATCTGTATCTTCTTCAGTCTCTTCTTTCCAGCCCCTTTTTATTATAAAAAATATTAAAATATTTAAAATTTGGTGCTACTCAGAAATCCAATATTTATTACATAAGTCCACTGGACTCTCGTCTGGCTTGGAAACCTCTGCCTTTCTTCACAGTGCCATCTTCATCGACGACCGTCTTCTCTGTCTTCTCTTCTGCCTTCACCTGCTTTTCTCTTTTCTCCTATTTCTCAGAAGAAGTGGGTCGGGAAGAATGCCGCTGTTCCTTAACAGTATTTGCTTCCCTTTTTTCTTGCCTCTTTTCTCGTTGTTTTTCTCGACTTCTGCTGCGTTGATCCGATCTCCTGTTTCTTCCAGACACCACCTGTTTTGATCTCTCCGAGCTCCGATCTCTTTAAGAACTGTTCCTTTTTGATTTACTTGTATTTCGTTTTGCAGCAGGACTTCTGTACCTCTAATACTTGGATGTGTTTTTCTAGTGTTCTTTGATTGTGTTCTCCTTCTTTTCTTCTGCTCTCTCGCCTTGTCGTTCTTAGAATCTTTATCTATATCCATTTTCTTATCTTTCACATTTTCCTCATCTTTCTTCCTTTCATCTCTTGATCTTTTGTGTTCTCGATTCGAAGAAACCTCTTTAGATGGTACTTGATGTTTTTACGAGTTTAATTGACCTTCAACTAATTGTGCTCGACTTGAGTGAACTGCAAGGCCAGCTTCAGGTTCTTTTCTAGGGCTTTTCGATTTCTTCACTCTTGGTTTAGATCTACTTCTTGATTTTCTCACAGTGCGCTATGATCGAGAAGGGCTATCTGATTTTTTAAAGTTTTTTGCTTTTGTTCGAGTTGGTGAGTGTTTTTTTGATTTTGACCTGCTAATGCTTTTACTTCTCGAAACACTACTTTTTCGTCTAGAAATTCTCTCCCGTTTGCTATCCGATCTTTGAGGATAACTCTTTTAGTTTCTAGATGTACCTCTACCTCCACGATAATTTCTGGAGTCTCTATCGTTGCGTTCACGCGAGCGAGAGGCATTTCGAACTCTTGCAGATCCTCTCGATTTACTCTGATTTCTTGCAGGTTTTCTTGAAGAACTTCGACGATGATGGCGACGACTGTGAGAGACACTTGACCTAGGATTAGTACTCTTCTATTTTTTTATGCTTCGTTTACTAGTTATACTGTTGCTTCTTGATGAGGATGAAGAAGAGGAAGATGAAGATGAGGAGGAATGTGAAGATGATCCTGAAGATCCCAATCCACTACTTTTGGAATCAGATCTGAGAAACCAATAAAAGTTGTTTGCACATTCTATCATAATTAACTATTAAGCATCTCATTTCTTATTTTAACCAATAGATTCCTAAAATCAGGGCTTATATTTTGAAAATCGCTATTAAATGAGTTGCTGTCGAACAACGAAAAGAGGAGCAGAAACCAAACGTGCCTTTTTAACCCTAAATAAGAAAACTTGAAGCTATTTACGATGAAGATGAGTTCGAGGATGATGAAGAACGACTATTTTAAAGAAAAAGATCTTAAATGGCAACAATTTACATAAAAATACTAAAAAAATCTAAACCTATTGCTTCTGGATCTTCGTTTTCTTGCCATTTTGTATGAACTGCCTTCTTTCTAAAACAAAATTGGGTGCAAAAATAAGAATCTTTTAATTATTAATTTTAGTATTCAAAATCAGCGGTAGACACGAATAATTACTTTTCTATTATTTCTTGCATAAATATCCCATCCCTTTCAGACATTAGTAAGTGCATCAAAAAATTAAATATCTTTCCGCTTTCAATCATTTTAGCAAATTCAAAGGGGGGGGGAAATCAAACATTTTCAAACACAAAAACTAAATATTCACATCATTTCTTTTATTATTTTCAAATAATCCATTTTTCTTCTCAAGAATCCATAATTCTTCCATTTTTTGTTTGCATCACAGCATTCTATCCTATTATGTTCATGATCCATCCTCCGAATAATGGGAATAATTAATAAATCTTGGGAGATTTTGTTTTTTATATCCAGGTTTTCCATCATCTTCGTTATTGAAGAAAAAAGCAATATCGCTATTTTTCAAATCACTTGCTTGCTCAATAGATGAGTCTCCATATTGATATTATAAAGTAGGATGTTCTCTGATTTTCCGTTGGTTATCGATCTCATCAAGATGTGTATGATCCTCCAAGGACTATTTACTAAACATCAACCTTCTGAATTCCTTATTTACTTGATCATTAAATCCATAGATTATTGCACTCAGCACACTTCCCAACATATTCGAAGATGCATGCATAAAGTACATCCATGAATTGTCATGATCCTTATTAGGATCTTGGAACCACATGAGAATTCGATTCACTGTAGCTGGCAACCAGCAGACTAGCATAATAAATGGAAAATACAGTAATTTTTTGTAAAATTATGCTGCTGCTTTAGGATGTGCCATTCTTCGGAGATGCTTCTCAACAGCATAAAGGCAATACAGAAAATAGATTATCGAAATCCATAGACTTCCTAGAGTCACTGCTAGCCCAAATATAGGATAATACCATTCATCAGCTGGAGATATCCAGCAATAATATGATGTAATAGGAGTATACAAGTCTAATAGTGCAGGTATCGCAGCGATTAAACCTGAGAGCACGTACGATATCCCAGTGAGTTTCATGATCTTTGATTGAAAGTGCTAAGCGTTAAAGACTACAGTTTGTAATGCTGCATATGCAATAAGAGAAATAATTGCAAACGAGCAGAGACTTGATTGCAGCAATAAGAATCCTGAGAACTGGCAACTCCAATTATTTTTTTCATAGTCACCAAGCACCAAAATATAACCTAGACTGTTGAAACAGTTACACAGGCACAAAAGCATAACCAAGCGAAAACCAAAGCTTTGAATCCGTTGGAATTTCCAATAGGCAAACACCACGAGGGAACTTAGCACCAATGATATTGCACCCTCACCGAGCACAGTCCACTTAAAGATACCTCTGTCCATTAACACTCAATTAAGACTCATATCATAAAATTATTTATTTTTTGTTGCCTTTTCCCCCGACTGTATCAACAGAGATTATTCCCTGATCACTATCACTCTCGAAGACTTGAATCTCTCGAAAATTATCCCAAAAAAAATAGGAAAAAAATCTGACAATTAAAATTTTGATATTTTTCAAGAGAACGTATTTGGAATTGATTTATCGACTTCCAAAGGGAGAAGATTCATTTATTGAGACCATTTATTAAGAGCTTTTTACTTATTTATGATATTTTCCTTATTTTTATAAATTAAATCTTCCGAAATATTTACTTTTTTTTTCTTGTTTAATTTCCTAGATTAAAATATTGAATCAAAAATATAATTTTCTGAACTTTTACTCCTCAAACTTCCAATGCCTACTTCATCTAATGCTAAGCTCCACTGTTCCACACTATATTTCAATCTAATTATCTTTGTTAATTTCTGTTAACGAGTTTACATTAAAAAAGACTTAATAAATTTTAAATTGTTGTAATCTATTTCTATCTCAATACATAGAGGGGAACTTGGGAAGAACCAATGAATTATGTTCGAGTCATTATATTACTTATTTATCACCCTAACTAGCGTATTTTTCTTAAATTTTCGGGGAAACTCAAAGAAAGAATCGACAATTCTCGTGGGATAATTTAAGAGCTGATGAAGAGAAAGCGATGAAAAGGGTATAATCTATTTATCGGGAGTAATTAATGTTAAAAAAAAGGAAGCTGCTGAAATTATTTTTGTAGTTGTTGAAGACAAGCAAAAGACAAAGAGATAAAGGTTTACCGATTTGAAATATTTAAGTTTTAAATTATGTCTGTCAGTTGTGATGGCGAGGTTGAGAAGAGTCTTGTTGAATAGATTCCAAGTTTGATTCATGATTTGAGAAATCCATTGTAGTAACTCAGTGCTAGTATGGAATTATATCGTTCTCAGGTGAGTGTACTCCTCTTTGGGATGCTTAGCGGCTGCATCGAAGAGATGAATCAATTGATAAGTCAAGCTATGGAGAGATTTGAGCGGATATCTAGAAGGAAAGGATCATACGCGGAAGCATAAGAATCGCTTGATGATAGAGGAAAAGAAAGAGACTTCATCAATAAGAGTATTAGAACAAATATTAAGAAAAGTACATCACCAGAGGAGAGTTTCAAATACGAAACAATCGATATTCGTTGTTATTTAGAGGAGTTTTGGTCGCGGAATTTAGCTGTAGTTGAGTTGAAATAACATGTAGATTATGAGATTCTTCTCTAAGGATCATCCATGCCATTGTATTTCAAGTTACCGAAATTAGAAGTGACTCGTGTACTTCAAAATCTGTTCTCAAATGCTTCTAAATTCACGCATAATGGGTATATAAAACTATTAATTAGCTTTATTGAAACATCAAATAAGTCTCAATAATAGCTCACATAGCTTCTCACTT
>Ga0302284_1000897_pt1 | contig 13524 bp, 7 predicted proteins | sample III_Fen_E2_1_FD_198760 | JGI IMG/M metagenome (GOLD analysis project Ga0302284, IMG submission 198760) | Peat permafrost microbial communities from Stordalen Mire near Abisko, Sweden - III_Fen_E2_1 | ecosystem: Environmental > Terrestrial > Soil > Wetlands > Permafrost | place: Sweden: Abisko...
TCAATCCACTTAATTTTTTGGAGTATTTAATAGACTCTTAATCCTTGAAAGGAACTTAATTAATAAATGCTTGACTGAATTTCTCAAGTTTCAAAAACTGCAGCTGCATAAAAAAAAATGCAATTTATTTCAAATGGGTTTATGTAAAATGCAATAGTTTTTGCACTAAAAATAGGAGAAGAAAGATACTACTGAAGTTCAAGATTAAATTCAATGATTTTTGCTATCAATCCCACAGGAATGTAGTTGTTAATTTTTCCCTCAGCAGTTCTTCTTTTTCAGTGTAACTATATGAATATCTCATTGATAAGATATTTGGTATTTCCAAGGGAATTTATTAGCATTTATGTTAATTGTGTTTATTTTAATGATCAGACAAAGTGAAATGATCCAGTTATTTAACTAATTATTTGACAGAAAAGTTCTGAATACAACAACAAAAGCAAATAGAAAAAAGACAAAATTTAAGATAATAAAGCAAGTATCCAAACTACTCATCAATTAATCAGAAACAAATCCATACCCTTATTCAGATCCTTCTTTGAGAGCATTAGAAGAATCAAAAAGAGGGTATTAATCTTTAAAATACAATGGAAAAATAAACCACATTCATCATTTTCAAAAAGACAAGAAAAAAATAAATGCTTGAACAACAAAAAAACTAAAAACTTTGGAATCTTAAACCATTTCATATTGAAATGGCAAATAAAATACATTTAAAGAAAATGGAACATAATAATATGATGATGATTATTTGAATCCATTGTGGAAAACAGGCTTATCTAAGGGAAAAAAGTGTTAAATCTCATGTTTGGCTTATTGAGAAAACAGTGCAACTTTAGAATTAAACCTTTAATGAGTTTATGCGATTCAACTATCAAATATCAAAATCAGTGTTGATCTGAGACAGCTCTATCATTCTTATCAGCCTAATCTCCATCTCATATTTATTAACCTTTGATTCTTCAGTACTGCCTATTTTAATTCATATAATATTGATCATACCCCTCAACTTTCTGACCCTTTTGATACTGAACATATTGGTTCTAATAATCCTACTACTCAATCTATTCTGCCTGGTATTTTAGCTGTTACTAACTGCCTGGAGCCAATTTGACATTATTAAATTACCCACTAAAATTATTTTGCTAGTAATCAGCACGCAGCTCCATGGGGTCTTTCTATTAAGAAGGCATATTATTATATTCATATTCCCTGAGTTAATTGTGCTCATAGGGAGAGACCAAGTAATTCACATTATTTCCTAAATATTTCTTGGCTTATTTTTGATTTGAGCGATTGAACTCTTCAGCCCCAGAGTTTCTGAATATTTTTTATCCCGAAGAGGAGTTAAATATCGGCTAGCGATTAGGTCGATTTGCTTTCCCAGCAGTTTGCGGACTCTTGAGTCTTTTTGTCATGAATTAATTAAGAATTGGGTAGAGTTTTTCATCTTTTTAGAGTTCTAGCTGCTGTTGAGGTATTTCAACTTAGAATGTGTTCTCATATTGTGCGGAGGTTTTCAAAAATTTTCTAGGTGATGTAACGCCTTGTCTACGCTTCTATGCAGTGTTGGCATTAATGTCGTTATGAAATTCATAGTCAGATTATCTGAATTTAGCAGGTTGTTAATCCTAAAGAGTGAGAGAGAAATGCATAAAAAATGAATAAATTTGTTAGTTTTCGCAATTTTAAGTTGTTTTTGCTTTACCTGCTAAGTTGAATTTACCACAAATTCATTGAATTATTGTTGATCTCCTTTAACATATCTAAGATATGGACTCATTGGTTACTGCTAAGAAAGAGAATGAGCATTTGAGGCTTAAGATAAAAAATCAGAAGGGAATATTGCATCGGAGAATTCATCCATTGTGATAGATAAATTGTTATCTTTGTTAAAGCGGATTAGAAGAAGTTAGAACGATTGTTCTCCTAGTTAACTGTATCCATTCTTTCGCATAAACTCTTAGAATCTATCAAATAAACGCACAAGTTAAGAAAAATTATTTTATTAGCTTGACTTGTTCAATTTTAAAATTTATTTTACGATAATTTATCGATGTGATATTGCCCTCGAATTGCTATCCTTTTGAAGGATTCCCGATAATTCCAGCCGTAGCTATTCATGATATCCAGCTTCATAGCTTCAGTTTCTCGAATATACGCGATTTCTAATTCAAAGATCTTGGAAATCTACTCTTCCAAGTAGAAAGGCAGTTAATATTTTTAGTTAGTTTATTGATATTTTCTCCGTGAAAGACACTATTCTTTCAATAAATCATCTTATTTTGGAAGAATTAGTTGCAGAAACCTTTTGAGAAAAAGAAGAATAAATGTTGATTTCTTTTAGGTTTAATGAAACTGGTCAAAATGGCAGTTAAAAAAGGATATTATCTGACTCTCTAAAACTAATTGTCTGATGATTTGGCGTATAGTTGAACAGCAGAAATTCTACTTCGGAATCTCGTGTCATCACATGGTTTTTGCTGAAATAAAAGGATTAGCATAGAATGAAGGAACTAAGTTGATAAAGGATATTAGCTATTTTGTTTTAAATCCAGCTTTTTGGTCAATTTGTGCTTTAAGAATATTGTTTTCATTTTTACGCTAGAAACTACTTCAGATCTGTGGAGGATAAATATCCGTGACCATGAACGTCAAGGGAACGAAAGGCTTCAGAGCAGTCAAACTTGTCGTTTTCGCAGAGTAAACTTCTCTACTACTCTATCTAATAGGGAGTTAAAGAAATATGCAAGAAAACATTGTGTATTTTATCTTACAACTCAAATAATTGAAATAAATCTTTGGATAAAAGCAGATCTATTATTAACATAGATTTGTTTCCTTACTTCAGCTTCTTTGTTCACAATAGTTGCAAGAAGAGCGGAGAGATCACGATCGTATGAAGCATCTGCTTCTGCCTCTGCTGAAGTTGAAAAATAATGCATTTATGCTTTCAATAAGCCCCCTTGGATTTTGAAAGAATAAAAATTAGATTTTCTGTGAGATTTTCAAGCAAAAGAGTGGGGGACTTATATTACGATAATATCAATGATAATTTTCGCTGGATGGTTCTAATTCAAAAGAGAGAGAGGGTGTAGGGTAGGAAATAATAAATAGAAGAGAAAGAGAAAAGATATTCATAAAAAATTGAAGATATTAGTGTGGTGAAAAGTGAAAAATAAGATAGTTAATAAAACAATATTTTAAGATTGCTAAGAATGGCAAGCAAATTAAGAAATTGAGAAGTTTTGGATGGATCAAAATAGAATACTGAAAAGATGATAAAAACATTGATATTTATGAAGCTGTTGATAGTGAAATAAGCAGTTCTTTTTATTTGGGGAGGGAGATAGAGATAATTGTATGTTTGTTGTGTGTTAAGTTATCCTCATCAGACTAGCACAAAAAGAATACTTTTTCAATTTCAATTTTGTTGATTCTGAGTGAGCAGATCGGTAGCTTCGAGGCATCTCTCGAGAAGCTCCTTGGGATTAAGCACGATTTCGATGATTTCTTCGATGGAGAAGATTTCTTTGTCGATGAGCATACCTGTGATCTTGGCGACTTCTTAATGGAATTCGGTGATAAGTCTGTTGGCTTCTTCAGGTGTCTTTTTGAGTTCATTGACAAGCTCTGCTTTATTGTTTTCGCCGAAATTCTAGATCTTGTAGTAGATGATTTAACCGAGGATGGCACGCTTACCTTCTTCGTCTGCGATTTAATTGAATTCGTTCTTGTTTGAGTTGATTTTCTTTGAGATGTCCTCGACCTAATGCTTCTTCTCTTCGGGGGAGAGTTTCTAGAACTAGAGGAAGATGTTAACCTTATTGGCATTCTAGGTTGGTGCCTAAACATGTTCTTTAGCGGGTGCAATTGGAGTAAGCACAGGAGCTTGCATTACGGGGGGTTGATAGAAACCAGCTTGCATAGTTTGCATGGGGAATGGCATGCTTTGCATCCAAGCAGGGTTGGGGGTCTATCCCATTTTCATGAAGGGGAAGGGGGTTTTAGGGTCAACGATTTCTGTCTTTTGTGCTAAGAGAGAAGATTGGAAATTGCCACCTTTGTAGTAATTGCCCATGTTGGCGGTTTGTTTCTTGATTTCGTTGAGTTCTTCTTGCTTCAAGAAAAGAGTGACTTTATGTTTAGTCTCGAAAATCTCACTGAGGGTTTTAGCGTTCTAGGATTTGGAACTGAAAATCATGAATTTCTCACCATCTTTCTTTGAATCGAAGAACAATGAAGCTGAGTAAGTCTAGAGTTTCTTTTCATCAGTGGGTTGAGGGGTTGGTTCAGCCTTCTGAGCAGAGTTAGGTAATCTGATACGGATATTTTACTCAGAAATTACGATCCCCAATACTCTCAACAACCAAGCAGCAAGGATACTCTCGTTGATATCGTTTTTGACTCCCAACAAAATGAGATTTCTCTCGCTGCTCTCGTTAGCCTTGAAAGTAATCTATGGTCCTCCAGGTAAAGTGGTATATTTGAAATTCTACACAATCTATTCCTTGACTGTCTAGTAAATGCTATCTTCTTCGTCATCGTTGGAGTAAGAGAACTCGATCATAGTCCAGAAACTCTTCTTTTGGTCATTGTACTCAGTGTGGATAGTGAAGGTCTACTTATCCCCGAGATTTCTCTTGATGCCTTCCATAACAGCCATGATTTCGTTATATTTAGCTTCCTTTTCTTCAGAGGAGATCTCCTTCTCGAAGAGACCAGTTATGTGAATCTTGTTAGTTTTAGTCTTTGGTCTCTCGCTACTGAATTGCTAGACGCTGAAAGTGAAGTCGCAGTTAGCGATGGTAATCTTTCCTTCGTCTTATTGGCGTTACAGGATTTTGTTGAAATCCTCCTCCTTTTCGAATTGAACGTAACCGTATCCGAGATTCTATTCGCTTTCGTTCTTCTTCTTGAGCATCAATGAGGCAATATTACCGAACTCACTCTGCAAGAAGTTATGCAAAACGGAGGTCTCCAAGGTTGGTGGAACGTTCTTGATGAACAAGTTGAATTTCTTCTTCTAAGTCAAGACATCCTTGTCCTAAAAATACGCAATCGAGATTTCCTTCTTCAAAATACGGGTGTGGTTGAGATTTCTCTTGGCTTCTTCTGCGTCAGCGACGTTTTCATAAGCGATCAGCGCAGAGCAAGTTTTGGGGAAATGTCTCACGTGTTTGAGTTGTCCGAATTTGGTGAACTCCTTGAACAGTAGTTCCTTTGTGACACCGGCTTGAAGCTATTGAATGTACAAAGTGGACTTGTCATTGTTGTAGGTCTAAATTGGGGTATTATTAATCATTTTGTGTTGTTGTTTGTTTCGTCTGTTTTTTTCTTCTGTTTATTTTTTTTTTGTTTTGCTTTTTTTTTTGGAAAATTTAATTATTTCGTCTGCATCCAATTTCCTCCTCTTCCTTTTTAAATTGCCCTTTTTATCTTTTCTCTTTTTCTCCCCCTCTTCCTTTAGTGTCTAAATCTCTCCTGCCCTTTGTTTAAATGCCTCCATCATCTATTTTAGCCTCCTACGTGGCTCTTTTCGACTTCAAAAATATATATTTAAACTGCTTCATCCTCTTGTATTCAAGGGTCAGAAGGAAATACCTTGATAATCCTCTCATTTCAAATCAATAAACAGAATGTGTCTAGCATTCCCTAAAATCAGCCTCATACTTAACAATTTATTAACAGTCGTGCGCGGTAAATCAATAATTTTATTATCCACGCGCCTATGATTAAAACTTGAAAATCAAAGATTTTTCCAAGGCAATAATATTGTCTCTTGTATTTTTAGTTTTCTTATTTCAGTATCTCCCTCCCCAAAAAAAACAAGCTTGTGAGGGACTTCAAAGATCTTTTGGTCGTTATGATTGGATTGTATTTCCTAAGATTCTTTTTGAGAAAAAGAAAGAATAGACAAAACCAATAGCTTAAGAAAAAGGCAACATTCTAGATTTTTAGTTCAGCTTTTATTTAAAATGTCATTTCTGCTCTATTTTCTCTCTTTCGCTCTCTAAATATTTATCAAATAAATATCAAATATTTAATTAGTGATGAATGAGATGAAATATCTTTCTTTTATCTTTTTTCATTTTTCAGTTGTGTTTTAGTTGGAGAAACTGAAAATAATATCAAACAAAAAAAGAAAAATCCTTGTATTTATTTCTCTTTAGATTTTCTATTTTCCGCTTCGTTTTACTGATTTCAATTTAGTTCTTAGAAATCCAATGTGTTTTTTCATTTGAAATTTTGGTTAATATTTTGACAATACTTTCCTAAGATATCTTTGGGAAATAACTTTCTTTTTATCTGTTATTTTCATTTAGATTCTTGGATATTTTGCTCAAATAATCTGAAATTATCATTCATTGATTTTAAATAAATACAAATTCACATTAACAAACTAAAAAAGTAAACAATCTAAATAATTCACAGGAATTATATGATTTTTATATTTTGCAGACTAAAATAATCGATTTTCTTGAAGGAAAAGAATCAGCTGATTCCCAATATGGAAAAGTGAAAAAATTCAATTAATTTTTTATTTGTAAGGCTTGGTTGCTATGTTAATATGGATTTATATAGAGCCAATGATTAAAGAATTTATTATTTGTGGACAGGAATATTTTTGGCATTGAGAAAACTCTCCTCGCACTGCTTCTAATAATTTTATTAATATTACTAACCTAAAGTTTCTGTCTGGATTCTTGCTTCAAAAAAATGAAGTTGCACGCTGTTGGAAGAGTAAATACATCTCAATTTTCCAACAAATCAAGTGCTCTAGCTGTAAAAAGAGGATTCAATTTAAACCCTGATGCTTCTAATTCAAGTGAGCCTAAGAGTAAAACAAAGTTCTAAATTATAGAGGCAGATCCATAAGCTAGTGCACTCAAATAAAAGTAGTAAACATAAACATTCTCTGAGCAATCTTCATCCCATTAGAATGCAGCTTCATATTTATTGCCACCTCCACCTCAACCTCAACCTCCAAATCTTCCGAATGCATCTGCTGCACAATTAGCTAAGAAAATCTAACCAATATCATAAAATAATCCATAACCATACATTGAAGGTTTGGAAAGGGACGAAGAATCGCGTGAAAAAGCAATGATAGCAATGAGGAAAGGCATTAATAAAATGGAAAAAAGATTAAACGATTACAATGACTTGGAAGAGTTAATCGATTAAGAAGCCTAAGAGCATAAAACAAAAGGAGGTAGCAAATAGGTTTTAGAAGAACTAGATTAATGGAAAAATCAAGTTGAACACTCTAAAAGAAGACTCTTAAATCCTAAATAATCAACTTTACTTGCATCTAGTTCTTCATCACCAAATTTGCAGGCATTACGCATAATGAGTTAAAGTAATTTATCGGAGGCTTCTGAACGAAAGAGGTTGTTGAGGTAAGGTACGTTGACTTTGTAAATTAAGGAAATCACAAGTGAGATAAATGAAGAAGGAGATATCTAAATGGATAGAAAAAAGAAAACAAAAATTATTCATAAGGAAACTAAAGAATCTGTGCTTGAAATTGAACCATAAATCAATGAACTAATGCTGAATCACATAATGACACCAGGATGTGATGAGGATTTTGAAGAGTAAAGTCAAGGATCTTTAGGGGACTTCAAAAGAAATGAAAATTATTTTACTAAAATGAATAATTTGAAGACATAAAATCAACTAACTGAAGAACATCAAAGTAGTACATCTAGCTCAATGATTGGATCATTTAGGATGCTGAATCTAGTGAAAACTCAGTCATAGCCTTCTTTAAGTGTGAGTCCAATCAAGGCTTTTTAGAAAACAGTTAAATTCAAAGAGGATTTAACTTAATAAGCTTACACTGAGAGAGATATTCATGAGAATAATAATTCCAGTAGAACTCATAGTATTAATACTGACAGTTTATTGTAGTAGTAGTAGCAGCCTCAGAAGCCCTTAAAGAAAGTGTTAAAGTAGCTTTAGTATGAAGCAAATTCTAAACTAATTGAGAAATTATTTTTAATGAAATTAAGAAAGAGAATGAATCCTTAATAAGTTGATAATAAAACTAGTAGTGAACCTACACTGAAACAGCATCTCAATAAGGATGATGGTGCTGATATTATTTTAGATGTCCCGTCGTTAAATGAAGCTACAAAACGAGAATAAAGAATGGCTTTTGTGGAAAAACAACAAACTGTCGTCAAAGAAGAAATCGAGAATTTTCAGAAAAAAACATTAGAATCATTTAAATTCATCTAAGAACTAAGGCGTACTAAGATAGCAACACCTAAATTACTTGGACTCATCAACGGCAGGAAGGTTGGAGTTATGGATTCAGAGTGGAAAGCTGATTTGTACACTTAATAACTTGAATAAGAATATGCTTTGAAGTCATTTGAAAAAGCTTAACGATTAGAGAAAGAATTAAAGGAACTAGGTAAACATCCTGATAAATTAGAAGAAGTTCATGCTAAACTCTTTGAGAAATATGCTCTGGCTTTAGAGTTATCCAGGAACAAGAAAAATGAAATTGAAGAATTGCGTCTCAGAAATTGTCAGCAAAATAATCTCTTGCAATAACGTCTCGAAGAGCAAGAACTGAATAACAAAAAGTTTACGCAATTCTCTGAGCTATCCTAATCGCAGCCGAGTCTCTAGGAATTATCACCAAGAAGTCCAGCTAAAAGTTCAAGTAGAAATATGCGACGATCTTAATCTCGTAGTCCATTGAAACTTCGTGGACCTAGGATACCTTCCGAAACAGATTTCGATTCACTTAAAGAGAAAGCTGAAGCACATAGATAAATGCTGATAAACTAATATGAATAGAGTAAAGAAGAGTTTCATAGCAAAGGGAAATGGTTAAAACGAGAAATAGCATCACTCAAAATGGAAATTGCAGCATCATCATAAGGTTTAGACGTTATGTATTATGATCTTTAGGATTTTAAGCAGGCTAAATAAGTAGCTAAGAAAGCGCTTCATGATTACTATTTGTCTTTGTTTAATTTCGATAAGACTGCAGATTCCTTGCCACTTATTTCTATCACCAAGCTCATCACTGTAAAAAAAGTTGATTTTTGTTTTTACTTTTTTGACTCTTTTGTTCATCTCTTTGGGGGATAGTTCATGCAAGGAATAGGCGAGGAAATCAACGAAAAGATGTTGCCAGATTATTTCGATAAGGAGAGTATTGTGTTTGTGAAGAAATTGCAGGGTCTGTATCATTAGATTGATAAAATTGATGATGAATTAGGCACTGCATAGAGAGAAATTAAAGAGAAAATACATAGCTAAATGCACACACCACTTGAAGCTGCTTCACCTTCTGTGTTTTCAAGGCAGTAAACTTTTAGCAAAACCTTTCTCATTTAGAAGATTCTTGTTTATGGAGTTTTCTATCATGAAAAAATACTTTTAAACCTGATTTCTTTTTGTTTTTACAATCAGCTAGCGAATGGGCGACGAAGATTACCAAAAACTAATGTAACTGATGCTTGGAAATGAAGTTGATCACAAGCGAGAAATCAAAGCGAAATTGAAAGTGTTATCCTAGAAGACGATCATGTCACCAAGAAAAGAAATTGCTGCTAATTTCACAGGGCAACAGCAGTTAATTTAACTTCAATAACTGCATACACCTCGAACATCTGAGAATATCTCAAGTATTATCAATATAAATACGGAGAATAACAATACTAAAGGTAATCTAAACTTCACTCGAACTTGCAGTATAAACAACTAAGTAACCACCCCAAACAATAATAGTAATTAAACAGTAGGGAACATGTACTGGGCAGGTAAGAGAAACAATTCGAATAGTTTAAGTAATCCTAATTCAGATGAGCGTTATTTGCTACTGTATCCTCTGAAAAAGGGCTCCCTCTCAGCTTTAACAGACTAAAAAGGAATCCTTGAGAAACTTAAGTCACTGTAGCGAGAAGTTTTGACTTTAAAATAAACTGAATTGGAGAGATAAGTGAAATTATATTACAATGTAACAGCCGAAGATCGCATAAACAACGTGCATAAGCTATTTATATTTATCTACGGGCCAACGGAAGGCAATTATTGGTTTAGCTAGTTTGTCATACGCAGGAAAGAAATCCATTAGAAATCACTCACGAACAAAACATTCAGCTTTACATAAATTCTCTTTAGTAATAAGTAGAATAATAGTAGTAATACAGCGAATAATGCAATTGAAAATAATGATATTCACAATTTTGCAGCTTTTGCTGCTGCTGGGGATTCAAAAGATAACAATAATCTGCTTGATTAGATAGGAGGGAATACATAGATAACCACCTAATCTACACTTCAAACGGATCGTTCAAATTTAAGTTTAGATTAAAAAAAAGCTTAAATCAGAAGGAACTTTGATAGACTCTAAACTACAGCTAGTATGCATGATTTCTCTGCTGTAAATAATGCTAATAGCAGCAATAAAAACAACAACAACAAAATTCCTAATACCTCATAACCCTCTCAAGATTCATTTTCTCTTTTTATGCAAACAAAATCTAGTTTTCTAGCTCACTAACGTAACAATTCTTCCATTCCACAATCAAAAGACTAAATAATGACTCTAGCCACACCCAGAAGTTCCAATGAAGAAACAAACTATTCTAATATAACTCTTGTTACACCGAATAGCAAAGGTAGATCAGTTCATTTTCCAAATTAGCAGCAGCAAAAACAACAACAACAACAACAACAACAATAGCTATTCCCAAATCGAATCGAACAATAAAATAGCTACTTGTTTACTAAAACAGCCTCTGAAAGAAATAATTTTGCACTGTAAAAATAATAAAACAACCAGCAATAATAGCTGTTTCTATCGTAAAATCATGGATACTAATTTGCTCAGATTTGAAGAAGAAGAAGAAGAAACAAAATCTTTAAACGATATTCTTTATCTTAGAAACAAAACGTAAAGGAAATAAATATAAAAAACAAGAATCTTCTTATTGTTCTATTTTTGATCACATATCCTTTCCCTTCAAGCAGATTATTTGTTCTCAATCAGCTTATTGCTTGGTTGGTTCTCTGGATTCTCATCTTATGGTTTATTGCTATTAATATTTTGATCGGTATCAGTATTATTATTGAGACCGTTATTTTCTTGTTTATTCTGAGCTCCTGTTGAATTATCATTTCCTGCTTGTCCTTATGCATTCTTTTACTCTTATGCTTAAGTTCTTTACTGTTATTCCTTCGCTTAATTTTCTTATTATTGAGCTGCTTCTGCTTATTCTTTTTTTAAGTACTTATCATAGAAATCTTGCGTATTGAGTAATAAAGCACTTTCAAGTTCTTCATATGCATTTTTCTGCATCATTTACGTTGATTAAAGCCTCTAAATGATGTCCATTTCGAGCATCTCCATTCTTTTCATTTCTTTCACTTTCTGTTATTTCACTCTCTCTTCATACAACGCTTTTTCTTCTGTTTCTTTTTTGATGTTGTCCCTCTTCCAATTTTTGAATTCTTCCATTTTATTCGCCCTGTTTTCCCGTTGCATTTTAACATTTTCATTCCTCTTGTGAGCCTCATAGATCTGTTACTACTTTTTGATTTGAATTTTCCTCTCGTTATTCAATTTCATCTCTTTCAGTTTCTTGACGTTCTCTAGTTTCATAGTCTCATACATTTCCTTGTTCGTTTATCTACATTCTTGACTTAATGCTCTTTATCCAGCAACTTTCTCCCTTTTTTTCGTCAATTCTGCTTGTATAATAGCTTATTTCTATCAAAGAAGTTCAATTAATTTCTCAGTGATGTATATTTTTTAATTACAACAGAACTAAAAAATTCTGTTTTTTAAAGAAATTATTCCAAAAAAGTTAGCTTGAAACGCTCTTTTCCCATATCTTACTGTGGATGCTTTCTTTTGATTTTTGAGCTTAAGATAGTAGATCTCCATGGCTTTCTTGCGGGTTTCTTCAATCTTCTTGAGCGTCCTCACTTCTTCTTATTTCAGCAAGGATATTCTATTCGCTAGTGATTATGAGTCTAATTCAGCTTGTTTTCGTTCCTTCACTGTGCTGTAATAGTGATTAATAGTGCTGTACTTTACATCAAACTAACTACTCGATGAACTACCTTGCTAATGCTAGAAATCTCTACCATTATTTGTTTTTTCAATATTTCTGTTATCTTCTCCTTTCACTTATTCTATATCTCTGTGTTCCTGCTGCTCATGTTCTTCTTAATGACCACCAGGGAGTTGTCCTTTCTCAGGGTCATTTATCTAATGATCGGATTCTTAATGATTGATATGTTCTTAACTCGTATTACCCTATTAATCTCCTAAACTATTTTTCTCTTCCCCTTTTATTTCTTCTTTCGATCTATCTTGCTCACTACCATCGTGCTAATCTTTCACGTTGTTATTAGCATTCTCTAGTTTAAGATCTCTACCAGATTTGCTTGCTTCTGCAGCTTGTGCGTCTCTGTTAGTATTGTTTGCGGATTCTTGTTTCTCTGATGACATATATGTGTGTTCTTTGTAGTTAATCTTATTTATTATTTTTTTTAACTTTTTTCTTCCTTTTTATGCAGTTTCAACTATTGAATCAGCTTGCTCTTATGATAAGTTTTACGATTCCTTTCTTAAAAAGGTTTCTGTATGACTGCTTCTGAATTTATTCTCAAGGAGACTACCCATCCCAAAGTGTGCTTTTTAATTATCCACTCTCTATCTCTCTCTCTCTCTCAAAATTTATTCGAAATTGCAATAACTATATTTAAAAAGTCCTTTTTCCCTTTAAATCAATAGAAAATGCCATATTTTAAATAACAATTACCTTATTGTTAATGTTTTGACACTAAAAATAGGAATACTATCCTCCAAAAATACCGTTTTATCATCTTAACACTAATAAATTACAGCAATTTTCCAAACAATAATCAACAATATTTCATTATTGATACCATATTGCTATATATCTACACATCACCCTAATTCACATATCTTTTCTAGCTAATTTACCTTCTTCCATGGCCTTTCTAACCTCCTCTAGCTCTTCCCTTTTGACCTAGAATTTCTACAGAATCTCATTCGTTTTATCTGAGAAATCCCCAATTTTCAGATTAGCAATAGCATCTTAGACTTCATTGTTGCTATCACACAAGTTTCTAATCAGCATAACCGACCATTCCCTTTGCAAAGGGTTTGTCTCATCCATACTAGTTTGACTTAAACAAGTGACTAAATACCCTTCACGATGAATATAATCTTATGCTTCTCTATGAATGTGCACAAGATTACTCAGGAATCTCATTGCACTTGAGAAAATGTCTTAGTATGCATCCTTGTGAAAGTACCTCAGACATCGTTTTTTCTATGTAATTAAGGCCTTCCCTTGGATGAAATCAACGGAATTAACTTTCTGCAGTGTTTGGATGAATTCTAGCACAGATCGCAGAGTATTGTTGTGCAGCATGTATTTTTAAAGTTTCGAGTTATAACCTCCGAGGAAGGAAGTAATGCAAAACAGTCTTAGCTTATCGTGAATGGTGTTTAAA
>Ga0302284_1000898_pt1 | contig 13523 bp, 10 predicted proteins | sample III_Fen_E2_1_FD_198760 | JGI IMG/M metagenome (GOLD analysis project Ga0302284, IMG submission 198760) | Peat permafrost microbial communities from Stordalen Mire near Abisko, Sweden - III_Fen_E2_1 | ecosystem: Environmental > Terrestrial > Soil > Wetlands > Permafrost | place: Sweden: Abisko...
TTATTTCTCATAATAGGAGATATGTTGCTGATGCAAATCTGTTAATATTAATGCTATCAAAAAGACCTCGTTTTTAGTATTTTTCTCCTTGATAAATTCATAAATTCTTTAATACATTATTTTCCATCTTAATCTGCTGTATTTTGGCATATTCTCTTCAGATCATCAGGAGTATTCTTCCTCCCTCCACATCACCAATAAATTAAAAAAGCAAATTAATTCACAATTTATTTCTGATTTCAATTCAAATGAATTTATCTCCCAAATACATATTGAATAACTAGAGTAATATCACATAATAAATCATCCCCCTTTTTAGCATCGCCAATTCTCCCTTCAAGACCTCGGCATTTTGAAGATATTTTCATCAAAAAATAATTTCTAGCAGAAACTCATATTCTTCACATTCACTACACTAGCTGTGACGCAATACTGAATCATTGCTAAAATTGATTAGAACACGATTAAATCAGCTAAGAGAGTCACAACGAAATACAATGTCCACTAAATGTCTTCTTCGCTTGTGATATCTTGTTACTCGGAGATAAACCACAGCAGATACAGTAACAAAGATAAAACTACCATAATTCCAATGAAGATTCTATTTGGAGAGGGACATTTAGTAGAAATCATTAGTAGAATAACTAAAGTAGCTATTATCTGAACAGCCCATCCAGTGAATAATGCTGGAAACCCTAAGGGAATTGACTAAAATGGCACAAAAAATCAAATAAATGAATCATCTAAAAATAAATAAATTTTTAATGTTTCTGATCATTTGAAAGAGGTTTATACATCCAATCTCGCAAGAAGTAAGACTCCTAGATACTTTAAGAAGATCTTTCCTAGCCTTGAAATCCGTAATATTAAGTTGTTTGGGAAATGCAATAGACTAATGACCTCATGTGCGAGAATCCAACTGCAACAAAAAGAATGCTATGATTTTGGAGCTTAATTATTCCCTCCCCCATTCTGTTATGGCAGATCTTATTCAGACGAGACAATACTCCTGACTCCCAGCTCAATAGCCTCTGTTTCATCTTATTTCACAGGTTAAAATTGAGCATTCTTTGAGTCATTGCTAATATCCAATATAACTACAAAAGCCCCCAAGACAATAAACACACAAGTCTCAGATATCACAGCAATGACTATCCATTTCAATGTGTTATCCTTAAAGCATTCTTTAGGCAAAGGCTAGTTAGGATCTTATGCAGGAGTATCTAATGATTAATTCACAGTTCTAGCTATTACATTCTAGGTTTAGCTACATCCACATTTTTTCAAGCAAGGCACGCATATGAAGTTCTAAGGTGTCTCACCCCAAGGACACGTTGTACCACACATACCCTTTGATTTCAGATAGAATACTCCTGGTTTACATTTAATGCAGTGATAAACTTCTGGTCCAACACATTCTAAACACGTTTCATGGCATTTCTAACATACCCTAAGAATTGAGTCTGTTTGAGAAGAAATTACAATTTTTATTAGAATAAAACATAAAATATGCTGTTTGCTTACTGAAACTATAACTCGATGGACACTAATTCACACATTTGCCTTCATGCAAGAAGAAATCATCTGAGTTTTTACAGGAGACACATGAATCTGCATTAGTACACTCTTAGCATAAAGGTAAGCACTGTCTGCAAGAATTATTGATATCTACAAAGTAATACTCTGGGCATGAAGATACGCACTGTCCAGTATAGGCCATGAGATAATAGTCTTCTCGGCATGTTAAGCAGTCATTTACAGTTGCCCCTTTGCAGGTAGCACAGGAAAAATGGCAATCTACACAAGTTCGGTCTTTAATGAATTAATTGCTCTGACATTTAGAAACGCATTATTTCGTTTTGGAATCCAATAAATTATCATCTTTGCATGTCAAGCAATCTGTAGGTTCTGGTCCATCACATGTCTTGCAGGTTGTATCACATAAAATGCAGGTTTTGTCATCTTTTTATTAATTATTGTTACATAACAAATATTTGTTGAAAACCTAAAAAATCACATTATTCCATCAGTTTACCTTGGAATGTGTTCTCTAGACAACTTGATATGCATTCATTGTTGAAATCAAAGTACTCTTCTTTACATTTCAGACAAGAATCCTAGTTCTCACAGGTCTAGCATTATGATTTGCAAGGATCGCAGACTTTGTTGCTGTTTACGAAATGATAAGGTGGACAGCTATCCAGACAAGCCTAATTATGTGGATCTAAGACTTTACCTTCCGGACATGATTAACAGCCGTTTTCTGAACCGTTAAAGCATGTCAAACAGGTTGGGTGGCACTCACGGCAAACACCCTCATCGGGATATTCATTTGATTCACATTCACTATTGCATGTGTGTAGGGATTCACTGAGTTGAAAGTTTGGATGGCAGCTCAAGCAGTTATTGTTAGCAGGACCATTGCAAGTCAAGCAGCTAACATCACATAGAAAGCACTCCCCTTCAACTAAAAGTTTGAAATTTTAATTAGAAAAAAAAAATTAATGTAATTCATTCATAAATTGTGAGTATTCTCTTCCCGAAAATGTCTACGAATATTCTTCAAACCATTATTTCTGTAAATTTAGTGAATAGTTAAAGATTTTACTCTCAAAAGAGTTTGAGGGGCACCTGCGAACGCAATCATTCTCAAAGAGATAATTTTCCGGCTTACAACTTTTGCAGCTTGTAGCATCATTACATTTTTCACATTAAATCATGCAAGGCTCACAGGTCCCAGTTAATTCATTAACAAACATGTGAGAAGGACATTCTTCATAACACTTTTTATCCACTGGATCGTAGAGTACTCCTTCTCGACACGACAAGCAATCGTTGACTTCAGGTCCGTCGCAAGTCTAGCAGGATTCATCACAGTAATCACAGGATTTGTCGTCCACAAATTTATTTGGTGGACAAGATTCTAAGCATTGACCTTCGTCCAGGAATTTCCCTTCAACACAACTCAAGCAAGATCGGTTTCCCGAATCATTGCAACTAGCACAACTCTCGTCACAATCCACGCATTAGTTTAAGGTGCTATCTGGATTTGAAAACACAAAGAAACAAAAGAACATCAGAAAAAAGACAGTATTCGAAAGGGGAAAATGTTATTATGCAATGGTGAAAATCAGCCAAATCATTAATATACCATAGTAAGTATGAATTGGGCATTCATCAATGCATTTCCCTTTATAAAGCGTTTTCGTATGTGGGCACTACGAGCATACTAAGCTATCCACACAAGCTAAGCACTCTGGGAGACACGGTTCACATATTTACGTTTCTCTATCTGGAAATGTCGTTTTCGGGCATTCTTCTAAGCATTTCCCCTCATTTTTATCGAAGAAATGTTGCTCATCGCAACTCACACAATCAGTTTCAGTTGTTCCCTTGCATTACTTGCAGGAAATATGACAATTTTCACAAGTAGTTTCAATTTCAACTTAATTTTCTGCACATTTCTCCAAGCATATATTTGTTTCGAGATCAAGCAGCAGATCCTTCTTGCAAGAGAGACACTAGTTTATCTCCTTTCCATTGCAGGTATTACATGTGGAATGGCAAGGAACACACATATCACCATCTGAAACAGTAAAAATATGGATAAATCTTTTTATCTCCTTTTATCTTCCCAATTATTGAATCTATATTTATCATACTTAGAAAGTGATGTTAAGCGCATTCTGGAACGCACAGGCCATCTTGCATGACTAGATCTTTCAGGCAGGTCAAACAAGTATCTGGATTATCACAAGTTTCGCAGCAAGGATTGCATTACTAGCAGGTTTTTGTTTTTTCATCTTTAAAATGTTATTCAGGACAATCTGTATCACATTTGCCAGCTAATTCAATCAAATAATGATCTTCTTTGCAGCTAAGGCAATCGTCTTCGTTAATCCCTGAGCAGGTTGCACAGTCCGGATGGCAAGGCTAGCACTATTACTGTATCAACACATAATCATCTTTGCATTTAGTAACACACCTATTCGTGGTTTTTTCAAGGTATTTCCCATTAGGACATGTCTCACATTCGTCTTCAGCCCCACCAAAGCAGTTTAGACAGTTTACATTGCACTGAGTACATCCTTTCCCATTAGAACCTGAGGAAAATCAACATAAGCTAGGACATAACCAAAACGAATTAAATTATTTTTAAGATAATTTATCTGAATTTTCCTACTTGGGTATGTTTTATCAGGGCATTGATCAGTGCATACATTATTAACCAATAAGTATCCTTCAAGACATTCGTCACAGTCTGTCACACTCTTGCATACTTTACAGTGAATTCCACATTCTTTGCATTTTTAGTTCTTATCTACATAATGATTCTCTGGACACTGCTGCAGACATTTTCCTGTTGAAGGAAGGGGAAGTAAAACTTTTGGTTCTACGCAAGAGAGACAGTCGTTTTCCGATCCGCCTGAACAAGTTTTACAGTCTGGATAGCATTCCTTGCATAATTAATCCAGCTGATATTAATCTGTCTCGCATTTATCAGCACATATTCCTTTATTTTTAATCAAAAGCTAAGGAGGGTAGCAGCTTTTACAATCTGTCTTCAAAACATCTGAACATGTCTCACAGCTCTCATGGCAACTATCACAAGCCCCAGTTTCTCAAAAATAAAGGATCCAATAAGAATAAAGGAAAAAAGAGAAAGACATTATTATTTGGAAAAGTTACAATCATTCTCAATATATCCTCCTGGGCAGTTAATAAGACACTCTCCTTTTAGAAGAAAAGTCTCTTATGGGCATTACGTGCAAGATTTTGTATTACCTTTTTTTTAAAAATAAGAAAATAATAACACTCATGGGAAATTGTTCTGTGCGAGTATGCTTTCTACCAGGAGCCTCACAGGTTAGGCAAGACGGGCTGCAAGGTAGACATTTTTAGTCCTTCGCATAGAATCCATCTGGACAATTATCAATGCAGGCGTCTTCAAACTCATACTTTCCAGAGAAGCAGATGCAAGTGCCATCATTATCATCACATGAATCACATTTCTCATTACACTTAAAGGAATTTCAAAGGGAGGGGGGAAAAAAATAAAAATTATAGGAAAAATTTTATGAAAAAAAAAAAATTGCTGTTTTAGCCTAGATCAAGGTGTTTAATTACTCCAGCTCCCAAGACGAAGAAATCTGTTATCCCAAAGGATTAGAACAGCGGATTAGATGTTAAAGTTGTGCTGATCTCGATAGTTAAAGTCGGTTATGTATGGGAATACTCAAAGTAAATATCTTCTTAATTGTCTGATAAAACCAATAGACCGTAAGTACTTCCTCTATGATTATTGTGATTGTAAGTCTTAATAAAATTTCGAATCCCATCGATTGTAACTATCAGAGAATGATCATTCCAATTGTCGTTCCGATGAAACTTGAACCCGATACCGATTTTTTTATGCATTGATCTATTGCAAAATGTTTCGTAATAAAGTGATTTAAAATCAAGGAGGTAGGATCAAATTCAGTAATTTACAGCTTAAGTTGGGAATTAATCATTAAGGCACCTTTCCCAGCTAGCATAAAACCTCCGAATATCGTTCGCCCATTGAAGGAGTTAGTGAAAGTCGTGAGTGCTCCTGAAGATAAAGTAGGTCCATTTCCCTGAAATTCCTTGATTCTAAATCCTTTTTCTTGGATTTCACCTTCCCCAAAGAATTTATCCATGAATGCAGCAGACACTAAGAAGGTTTCTAGACATAAAGTATTATCAAAAAATATTTGTTTAAGAAATATCCTTATTTCTTATTTATTTTTACTTGCATTGTCGATCTATTTCAGCACACAATTCCTGCCTTTTACTTGAGAATATATCGGGCAATCTTGCACACATCGATCTCCTAGTAGGAACTGCGTACTATTACATTCAATGCATCTTTATTATTCACAAAAGTCACATCCTTAAATAGCCGCACATACATCCAAGAGGCATTCGTTGCCTTCTTTATTCTATCTAAATCTGGTTGGACATTATTTTACACAAGTATTATCGTGCGCCAGCAGCGGGGTGTCGCAAACACAAAGCCCATCTTTTTTGTGAGAATAAGTAGGACATGTGATACAATCCTCCTTTTTGTATTATGCAAGATGTAAATTTTCTAATTGAAATATTTTCCTTATTTTGACATGTTACCTTCGCTGGACCTGAGCACGTTCTGCATGAGATATGGCAAAGATCCACATACAAAAAGAAATGTCGTAGAAAGAAAATCCCTGAATTTCCACTGATGGTGAAGGAGACCATTGTAGAATTCAATGAGTGCGATATATTTTGATAGATCAAGAAGAAGTGGTCTTGGCTAGTTTAGGAACCACGGCAGAATCGTGCTGATAACCTGTCATTAGGTCTTCCAATGAAAACTAGAGGGGTGTGATCCTCGATTTAAAAGGTTATTTGACTTTGATCTGATAATTACGTTGCTGGACCAACGATGGAATCTACTCTGACAGAGAGACTCCAGTGAGGAGGAAGGTAGGAGTATTTCTTAAAGATTGTGTATTCCGTATTTTAATTTAAAACCCCATAAAATATGGTGTTATGAAACTCTGTGATTGTAGTATCAGGACAGTCTATTTGAGTGGTGACAGAAGGAGTCCAATCATTAGGTAGTTCGGTCTAGTTAAAGAACTCGTGATAAAGAAGTTTCTCCTCTAAAAGAATAAGGAAAGAATGAAATATGAGGGGAGGAGAATCAATAAAAAATAATCAAATGAAAATAATTTTTTTACTAGAAAAAACGAAAGTCTATAAAGTTGTCAAGACTACTATTATTATCGATATAACCCTGGAGCTTTTGCGGTTAATCTCATTGACAATATGCAATCTTCTAATCTTAAAGGGCATGGAATAATGTCTCAAGAATCTATTTATTTGTAGAATATTTGTGATTTGTTGCTTTTCTCAATTCTCCGATTTTATTTAATTTTTGTTAAAATGTTTTGGTTTGTTTATTTTCTCGTTTGAGATTCTTTGCTTCACTTGGAGATTTGACTGAATGTTCTAAAACAAACAATCCCTTTCTTGTTCATTTAAGTCAATCTCTTTGTCAATGTAACATAGAATAGTGCCGCATAAAATTTTTTACCCAACTGAACCAGCATATTGTTTAGCTAATGCGTATTGAATAAATTGCTAATTAAGTTTAGGTTTTGAAATGATTTTTTTTTAAGAACTAGTATATGTAGGTTACATGGAATCTGGGAAAACCAAGAAAATTTAGTTCTTTTCATTCTCAAATTCACTGTAATTATTCACAGTAAGTGGAGAATTTCAGATGGAAATATCTCTTAACTAACAAATAAACTGGTTTTAAACCTTAGGGATTGTCCTTTTACATTCAAAACAATTTTTTTCAAAACAAAAATGGAGTTTTCAGTTGGATTACATGAAAGGGTGTCTCGAAATGATGGAAATATACAATAATAAATCAGTTAAAAAGTTATTTTTTAAAGAAAAACAAGCAAATTTATTGATGGTAAATAAGGGATAATATTACAAATATGAACAACAACAAAAACCAACATCCAAAATACTCAAAAGAGCAATTCAAGAGGGAGGGTAAAACCTTAATCTAAAATCCTTCAAACATCCAAGATCACACTTCTCAGTGTTAACTCACTACTTCTTTGCTGAGTTCTACAAAATTGTGTTTCTTATATTCGATACTGAAAGAACGTTTTTAAATGGTCCAGTTTTCTTAGGTGTACCCCCATTTCCTACTAATGATTGCTTATTAAATGATGATTTCCCCAATGAGCTTGACTGCCCTTGTGACTATGATGTTTTGAACCCAAAAGGTGAAATACTTCTACTAGTATTTTCCAAAGAATCCACTTTATTCTTGCATATTTTGACTTTATCAGCGAATCGAAGTGTTGTTAGAGTAGAATGAAATGTATTAGGACACGGCGAAATGTTCACCATCATTAGTGTCTTCGATTTACCACCTAGGTAATCTTGAAGGTAATAAGTAAGCTTAGAGTTCCTATAAGGGATGAACGCTTCTTTCTTGGAGAGATTAGTGATCACATCCATTAAGGAAGTTAAACTTTTATTGATACTCTGCGTCTCCTTCAGCCTCTCCCCAACAACTTTAGAAAGACTCAGTCGCTCAGAACCTAGATAAAATATTATCGAAAATGTTAAAAAATCTATTGATTCTTTGATTTTTTGATCATTACCTGCTAAGTCTATGAGATTGAGACTTCCTTTAAGGAGAGGTTCCCCTACTGCAGCACCATCTTTTCCTTATTTCTTCAGATTGAATCCATTCACCATCATTTAAAAAATCGAATGTGACCTTGAACTTTAATCATTACAGTCCGTTCCAGCCACCTTCCTTTTTTCATACCCTCTTAGCAACAGTTTCATGATTTCCTCCGGGCCGTTGGTAATCTCTTCATCAATTACTTCGTCCTTCTTCACATCAGAATGCAGCAAATCTATGAGATTATCATTGTAGATTTCACTGAATCTAATCTTTATTTTGTGGCTCCAATTGTAATGTGCCATTTTAGCTATTTCCTGGAAAATATACTCAATCGAACGAGGAATGATCCCCCATTTATCATAATCCTCTTCACCCTGCATAGTAAAAGTCTTCCCGCTGCCCGTTGGGCCATACGCGAAAATGCACACATTGTACCTAAAAAAGAAAAGTTAAGATTTTGTATTTTTTCCAAAACCAAATTATAAAATGCTCTACCCATCAAGAACAGACTGTATGAGCTCTTGGAGATTAGAAAAGACTTCCATTTGTGTTGCATCCTCTTCAAAAATGTGTTCAAATGAGAATGGATACTCTTTGATATTGTTATCAGATCGCATTGTATCCAGAGGCACGACGAGTTTAAGGTTAGTTGAATTAGACGTCCTAATCATCTTTTTGAACGGCACAGTGCTAGAACATTCTTGGCTTTGTTGTTGTTCATCGCTTTCAAAGTAATTGTTATCGCTGCCTTCCTCTGGCATATTGCTACTTTTACTCATCATTCTTGATACAAACTATTTCATCTCTTGCTGAAATTATGCACTTTATTCTATTTGATTCTGTTGTTGTGGATACCCAGATAGCATTGTACTTCTGATAGCATTGCTCCCTTCGTTAGTTAGTAGTTATTTACTCACAGAAGATTTGCTCACACTTAGATTACTTTAGCTTGGCTGTTTATTAACACTGAACTTACTTACCACAGATGGATTCTTAGATCCTAAACCATTATTCTACAGCTGTTGTTATTGCTAGTTCTCCTCAAAGACTCTCTTAAATTCATTTTCTAAAATACGTTGCTTTTCCTCTTGTTTTAAAGGTCTTATTCTACAGTACACACGGATATTTCCTTTCATTGTCTGTAGCAACTCATTTAAATTTTGTTTTTAAGAAATTAGCTAAGACAATTGCTGATCTAACTAAGAAGTATCTTAGATATCCTTCATTTCCTGTTACAGCACTGCGTGTCTTGTATTGAGAGACTGAAGAGTCTCTCTGTAGAATTAGATTTAGTTAAAGGATTCATTGTAAATTTACATGAGAGATTATGATTTTTCGACAGTTTTGCTGTGAGAGAGTTTAGATTACTAAAGCATGAAGAGAGTCTCAGCTTCTTTTTTACGTAAACTCATCTTATCCTAGAGTAGCTTATCTTGACGATTGGTGGTTTCATGAGCTAGAATCTAACATTTCGCTACAAGATTCTAGATCTCCTAATCGACATACTAAACCTCTTAGTTTCCTGATTCTAACTCATGTGAGATTTCAAGTCGCTTGTTTTGCATTTATTTTTCTTTTTCCTTCAGCTCTTCTAGAAACTACAGTCGATGCTGTAATGCTCTCTCCAAGCGAGCATTCTACTCTTGATACTCATCAATGAAGTTATCTGAAATGCCATTATCATTGCTGTAATCATCTCCATCTATCAACTTCGGCTTTCGAATTGAATAAGAGAAATCTATGATCAAAACATATGAAATTGAAATTATTTAGAAAACAAATTATCGCATACAATTATACATTCATCGTCATTCATTCTCATTCTCAGCAAGGATACTACATGTAGTTTGAGACTAACTTCTCATTTCTTAAGAATATCTTTTACTTATGTTTTTAAAAGGTGATGCATTCTCTTTATCCATTCCGCAGATTTGAAGATTAGACTTCGAACTCCAAAACAAGTTTGAAAATTTATCTTTTCGGGCAAATATTTTTTCAAGATATTATTATTTAATAATCCTTTTGCCGTTGAGCGTAGTAGTGACTGTGTGTGTGTGTGACAGTGACAATAAGTCAGTATTCCTTTCTCTTTGTCTTTCTTTCTTATCTTTTTCTTCTGAAAATTATCAAAAATAGAGGGAAAGCAAAAACAAGTCAGAGAAATAAGAAGAAGAAGAAAACACAATAAAATAATTCTTTTTGTTGTTGTTGTTGTGTTTGAAAATACAAACAAATAAATGCTCTCTCCTCCTAAATTTGAAAGCCCTAGAAACACTGATAACGAGACTAGAATGCAATAGTAGCAGCGGTAGTAATAATAGTAGTAATAGTCAAGTGGATTTGATCATCAAGATACGTCATCAAAGAATCGATAAACGATGTCGAATTATGCAACTTCAAACCCTTCTGTAAGAGGGTTTTTCATTGATCCTTTCTAGAAAGATAAGCAGCAACCACTAGGCGATCAAATACCCAACAGAACGAACAAAGACACAAACAATAACAATATTACTGACAAGCGAAGTAATCTCAGTAATAAAGCCATAAATGGATTGATATTTGGTCCACTTAATGAAAAAGACAACGCTGGCAGTAAAAACCATAAAACTATCAATCACAACAATACCACTAAAGATTATTTCCAAGTCGAAGATCTTCAACATAATCTTAGAAAAGAAAGTAATCTCTTGTCTGCTGATGAAGACTTACCAGGAGGAATGAAGAACTATTCATTCGCTGCGAGTACTCAGCAGAATCAAACACGCTAATAGACAATGAATCAAAATTAACAATAATAATAACAGCATAATCAGCAATATTCTCAGCTTTCACACAACTCAATTGCGTCTCGCAGTGGTCACATGACAGCTACGGAATACCTTTATTCTACAGGTGTAAAGTAAAATTGCTAGATCGAGAAATATCAAAACGAAAATTGCAGTTGTAGTGAGAGCAGTTGGGCACTGGTGAGAGATCAACTCAGAGAACTAAAGTCGCTCTCCAGTGAGCATCTATTTGCGACTTAAGAAAACAGTAGACTGAAGGAATAAAATGAAAGTATTAGCTAAGAGAATATGAATCTAAAGAATCAAGTGATTATCTTAGAGCAGAAGATGCAACTATACGAGAAAGAAGCAGCGAATAAACTAACAACTTCTAAAGATAAAACACGCTAACTCGAATCATTTAACAAGGATCTTTTTAATAAAATAAGCTATTTAGAAGCAACCATTGTGAACTACGAATCAGAGCTAAAGGCAGTGAAGTAAGAAGCAGTTGTGTAGATTTAATCTATCTAAGAAGAACGAGATTTCTTGAAGTAAAGCTTAGAGAATTTGCACGATACAATGAACGAAGCGATTCAAAGTGCGGAGTAGAAATAGAAAGGGAAGCTAGATGAGAAGAATAGTAAGATAAAGAAATTGAAATTGCAAGCAGAGATTGATAGAGAACTCATTGAAAGTTACTAAACGGAATTGCTTTAGATGCAAGCGGAGAATTAAGCACTCCAAGGGTAGATTTAGAGCTTAGAAGCGAGGGAAAATTCAGTGCAGTTTGATTTAGAATCAGCCATCAATAAAATGCAAGTAAACAACAAAATAGATAGGGATTTTAAGAGAAACACGGGGGTTGTTTTTATTTTTCAATATTCTGAATGAAATACAGTTTATGTCATAAATTTCGAATTACTTTTAGTCATAGGACCAACAACTGTCAAGCAGTTTTAAGAAGATCGAAGAGCTAGAGAATCACATTTAAGTTCTTATAAGTACATAGCATTTCGAAGGTGAAGACAAGCTCAAAGCATTCCAATAGCTGAATGAGCAACAAATTAATTCCATTGCTAGTGAAAACCAAGAACTTAAAGCAGTATTAGATAATCTAAAGCTAGTTTTATAATAAACCACTGAAACTAATCGATTAGAGTCTCAACAGTAAGCATTGCTTGTGAAATCAATAGTCTAATAGCTAGTTGATTTACTGGAGAGCCGTGGTAGAATTATCGAAGGTGAACAAGAATCGGAGTATTTAGAATATGGATTGTCTAAGGAGAATGGTGGTGAAGCGTTTGAATTGCTTCGAGAGAAGATACATAAGATGTTAGATTCAAGACATGCTTTGAAGAAGAAGAAACGGTAAATGTAAGATAAACAGGATGATTTAAAAGAAGAAATTGAAGATCTTAAGCAGACAATACATTAGTTAGTCAACGAAAGGCAATAGGAATTGTTGATTAATGATCATATTGCCATATTGTAACAGTAACAGTAGTAGTAACAGTAACATTCATTGTACTTAGCTTAGTAAGATCAATTAGTTTATAACCCAAACAGTTAATTCCATCATCATCCTTCTTCTCCATTGCATTAATCATCCTCCGTTAATCATGTAGATTCGGGTGTGTTCACTGGTGACACAGCATAGTTCCATACGGAGGGAGTGCTGTTCTAGCAGTAATAGCAGTAGAATTCGATTAACAGTGGAATTCACAATACATCAGCTTAGTTCTTGTAGCAGTCAGCTAGTTAATAGACCAGACCCAATCAGCGGGAGATTATTAACATCCAAGGAGGTTAGCTACATAACCAGCAGTAGCATGATTAAGAAGAGCTATAGTAATAATAGTATTAGATTCATATCAATAGTTTCTCCAATAATAGCAACACAAATACCTAAGTTGACATGAAATCTTAACAATATCAAACATAAATTGAGGAGATCTTAGAAATGAAGGATCGATATTATAAGAACCTTTTGAATGAAGCTAGCATCTAAAGCACAGTGTTATTATTCAATCTTTGCTAGATGATAGTAATAAGCGAAAGAAAGAATGCTATGATGAGTGGATTGATGAAATAATTAAATACTGTGCTCTTAGGGGTTTTAGAGTCATTGGATTATCTACCTCCAGTGAATAGATTCAAAGCAATCGTCTTGTAGGTCATATTCATAAAAAGACTTAAGAAGAATGTTCAGGTGGCTAAGAACAAGGGAATAGTAGGGAATTCTACTCCTAAGGCTTTCTTGGAAAAGCAATCACCCTCCTCTAAGAAGGTTCCTTCATCGGATTTACTGCTTTAAGTGACTTCCAATCTGCATTCTTTATCTGAAGATGACGTTGATATGTTTAACTAACTAAACTTCGCGCTTGTTGAAGAAGGTACTTCTGAAATCAAGAAGAATCACGATGATATACTGTAGTTACTAACATAAGACTCAGAAGTATTCTCGAAGGTACTTTAGATTCTCCAGAGGAAACGCAGTTAAGAATAGCAAGAATACTCGAGAATTCGAGCAT
>Ga0302284_1000899_pt1 | contig 13521 bp, 6 predicted proteins | sample III_Fen_E2_1_FD_198760 | JGI IMG/M metagenome (GOLD analysis project Ga0302284, IMG submission 198760) | Peat permafrost microbial communities from Stordalen Mire near Abisko, Sweden - III_Fen_E2_1 | ecosystem: Environmental > Terrestrial > Soil > Wetlands > Permafrost | place: Sweden: Abisko...
CATTTTATCTTTTAACATTAGTTAGGTAATATGCTGAATAAATCAATTTTCATCATACATAATTACCACCTCACCCTCTTTTTTTGTTATGAAACATTTGTTAAAATATTTCTGAATAATTAATTCCTCTAGAAATGTAAATAAATGTCGTACAAGGTATCAAAAAGTTACATTTTAGAATTAGGCTTCCTTGCAAGATCTTTTCGATTTATTCAGGTGTAAGCTATTTCTATCCTTCACAAAAAATGAGAGAGTAGTCAAAATCTATAATATCTTAAATATTCTCTGAAAAGACGATTCTGAACGAATCTATCTACATAACAATCCCAAGGAATGATGCAAATTTTGTTTGATATTCTTTGAAATGGTTATTTTATTTAAGAAATTACCCAATCTAAAACTGGCTACTGCTTAACTCTCTTAAGAAATTAAATAGAATCGAACGAACAAACAAACAAACAAAAAATATTTAAAAATAATTATTTTTCTTATTTTTTTCTTTCCTTTTTTTAGCTTTCAAACTCTAAATCTAAAATGACTCGCAGTGACTGCTAGCGTATTCGAGATAGTCTCATCAAACAGTGTAGCGGCGTTAAAGTCAAAGTGAACTTCTTAGGAAAAGCAATGTGCTTTATCCTAACGCTTTGGTCTACACTAACTTTTCTTCTATTCGTAGGATTTTTCATAAATTTCACCATGGACATCCCATTCATCGTTAGAATCAACTTGCATGACAATACATTCTTCGATTTCTGCGAGGATGCTGTTTCTCGATTCGTAGATTGCCAATCATTATCAGGATTCGCAGTGAATGTCATCTTCAACATCTTCTTAGTCCTTACATTCTGGCTGTAGCATGTACTCATGGCAAAACTCTCATTTAAAATCAAAATCTCACGCATTTTCCCTGAATACATCTTAATCGAGAGACCAATGTACAATCTAGCTGCTTAAATCATATTCTTCGTGAGTTTCTCTTTATGGTAGCCACTTGATTTAGTCGTCTTTGATCTTCTCGATGTTCCTTATTTCCACAATATCCTCATGATTCTAGGGATGGCTATCTTCGCCATCAGTGTGATCAGTGTGAATAAATAATCTGATTTACTTGGATGGGAGTTCTTTAAATAAGTTTATTCTAAGAAATCAGGGAGTTATATTCTTTTCAGTGAGAAATACTTCCCTGTGGATCAAGATGCGATTCAAATCACAAAAATCTACAAGATGTGCAGACATCCTATGTAGTTAGGAGTGATTATGATCATCCTATCCATCGGAAAGATATGGAGTGTCAGTAGGATTATTTTTTCCTTAGCAATGATTGGAGGAATTATTGTTGGGATTACCTATGAAGAAATTAGATTAGAAAGTTTGTATGATTCGTATAAATTATATAAGAAGAAAAATACATTCAGATTGATACCGAATATCTTCGCATTGTTCTCATCAGATGAAATTGAACAGAACAATAATGATGAAGTAGATGGGAAGGTTGAAGAGAAGAAGAATGAAGGAGACAAAGATAGCCCAGGAAGAAAGAAGAAATAATGATAAAGGGAGATTCATTGAGTGGTGTGGAATATAAAGGTATTTTATGTTTTTGTGTCGCTCACAGTGGTATTTAATTTAATTAAGTAAATGAAAGAAAAGAAACAACTAAGAATAGAAATTGAATTAATGTAATTTGTATGATAGTTATTCTTTTTACTTTATTTATATAAAATATGGTGGGCACGTTAAAGTAAGAGCGAACGACTAGGGATCAATAGTACCTTCAATAAACTCTTAACGAAAAGCGAAAAAATACTATTTTTATTTGTTTATGAAAGTCTTTTCTTTAAGGTGCTGATTTGTTTTCCATGTTTCAATTTATTAAATTAGACGATCATCTTTTATAATATTTTGCTTTTTTCTTTGTCAAATTATTTTAAAGTTCCAGAGATAAATAGTAAAAATATCAATAGGGGCTAATTTTGAGAAAACAAATGGATGGATTTGATATTAAAAGTGAGGTGAGATCATCTTTTTGGAGAATTCATGAACCTTCCTTATTAGACAACACAAGTTGTAGGCTAAGAATGTACTAAGATTAGGAGGGATAAATTAACTCCTTAAATGAGAGTACATATTATTAATTAATCACATAAAGTGTCTATTTTTTAAATTATTCATAATAAACTGCTAAACCCATAATTAATTATTGTTAATTATTTTTGAAATATCCTCTTTTGCTGGTCTTTAATATTAAAGTCAAGTCAATGAGTTACTTCAAATTTACGCAAAATTCAACTTCTTACTCATGGCGCTACACTTTTTTATAGTGATGCACATTGATTCAAGAGTCTATCAGGGGAAAGAAGGGATTGGTTTTATGGGGAGTTTAACTTGTTATTGAAGAAACTTAGCTTGGAAAGATAAGCTACTGAGGTATCCATTATTCCTCAATTATCGAATGGATTTATTAAAAATAAAAAATCTATTTTATCTCTTTTTATTGATTCAAAATCTAAAAATATCTCATCTAAATCTTAAAGAGTCTTTTTTCTTGAAAAAAATCTAAATAAATCAAATCAGCCTTTAAAGAAACTAATGGCATATTTATTTTCATGATTTCTTGGGCTAGTCTGGAAAAGACAGTTGCTTCTATCAATAAGCACATCATGCTTTGATTTTGCTGAGGGTTATCCCCTAAAAGGAAACCATCACAAACAATCGTAGTATCTATATTCTTTATCCACAATAGGAATGATTATTTTTTATTCTTCAATAAAGTGTCTATTAATTAGCAAATTTTTTATTTTATTTTTTTTTTATTTCATCAAACCCATAAAACTTGCTGTAAGGTTTTATTCTGAGATAAATTCTCTAGCAAAAAGCTAATATTAAAGTCAAGTCAATGAGTTACTTCAAACTTTTAGGAAAAAATTATCATTTACTCATAGCGCTACACTTTTTTGATCCTAAGGCACAGTGTCAATTAAGAAGATGAAATAAGAAAGTATTTAAATGATTGAATAACAAACAAGTATTAGTTATGCTAGGTAAAAACAAAATATACTAATTATCTGGCCTTATTTGTCTACAAGATTATGGAAAAACATTAATTTTTAATTTTTTACCAAAATCAGCAGCAATTTTTTGACTATTTTTATGGTGTGCATGATTATCAGCAAAGTTTTGTATGTTCTCCTACATATTGTTATTTTCCTTTTTTAAAAAAATCTAAATGACCCAATTGAAGCTGTTTTAAATAACAATTGTGATCTTTCTAATAGTCAATTATTCTAGTGCTCCTTAGGAATAATCCCTAAAAAATGTGTTACCTCCTTTAGCACTTTGTTTTTAATTCACATAGCTATTCTTAAAAGAATGATCCCAAATAATGAGCTTTTTAATCATTACTATTTCTTTTCAATAAAGAGTCTATTTCTATCCAGATTTTTTAATAATTTTTATAACATCGAACCTATAATAACAGCTTGGAAGGTATTTTTCAGGGATAAATGCTCTAGTAAAAAGCTAATATTAAAGTCAAGTTAAAGAGTTACTTTGATTTTTAGTGAAAAATTATCTCTTTCTCATAGCGTTACACTTTTTAATATTGAATTATTGACAATATTTGCCCAAATAACTTAAGCAATAAGAACTTATTTCTTAAGAAGATCAAATGATTTATGTTTTGAAAACTGCATGATATTAACCTTAGCACCACTTAGTCAATTTTTTTAATTTAGTAACTATTTAATTACAGAATGGATGTTTCTTATGTGTGCTCTTTTTTCATTTTTTCATAAATGATGATTAAATTCAGAAAAAAATAATTTTCAATTCACTTAAAAAGCAGCGGCATACTCCTGCATAGCTTACAATTTTGTTTTTATTGTTATTAATAATTAGTTTTATTATTAATTTGGTTTTAGATAAATGAGTTAAACGCTTTGAAAATCCTTGTTTAATTTTATCTTATTTATCAAAAAAATAAGAAAATTTTATATTGTATCAATCTTTTTGCTTTGATAACATATTATTTTATTATTTTTTTACTATTATCCCTAAAACTAGTCGCACTGAGATCAAGATTGAAAGAAGTGAGAGTAACGCACTTTGAAATTCCTTCTCCTAAATACTTTGCACCATTATCACCAATACCATTACTCCTGAGATCAAGATTGAAAGAAGTGAGAGTAACACACTTTGAAATTTCTTCGCCTAAATACTTTGCACCATTCTCACCAATACTATTCACACTGAGATTTAGATATAAAGAAGTGAGAGTAAAAGATTTTGAAATTCCTTCTCCTAAATACTATGCACCATTCTCACTAATTCTATTCGCAATGAGATTAAATTTGAAAGAAGTGAGAGTAAGACACTTTGAAATTCCTTCTCCTAAATACTTTGCACCATTCTCACCAATACAATTCGCATTGAGATCAAGATTGAAAGAAGTGAGAGTAACGCACTTTGAAATTCCTTCTCTTAAATACTTTGCACCATTCTCACCAATACCATTACTCCTGAGATTTAGATTTAAAGAAGTGAGAGAAACACACTTTGAAATTCCTTCTCCTAAATACTTTGCACCCTTCTCACCAATGCTATTCATACTGAGATTTAGATTTAAAGAAGTGAGAGTAAAAGACTTTGAAATTCCTTCTCCTAAATACTTTGCACCATTCTCACCAATATTATTACTCCTGAGATCAAGATCGAGAGAAGTGAGAGTAACACACTTTTAAATTCCTCCTCCTAAATACTTTGCATCATTGTCACCATTCATGTTCCAAGTTTTAGAAAAAATAATTGAATCGATTTATTCATTAGGTGTTTTTTGTAGTTTCTTCATCAGTATTTATAGATTAAATGTGTATATTGAAATCCTATCAACGATAGATTCTTAAAATTTCTGAGTTCCTATTTGAATTTTATGAAACATTTAATCACCAATGATATTCTTGTTAGACAAATTATTTTTAATTACTTCCTTTTTTTTATGATTTCTTTTTTTTTTAAATTCTCAATTATTTTTTTGAAGTAGGTAATCCTTCACTGTGTTTCTTTTAAACATCCCCACAGCTTGTGTAATTAAATAAGATTAACTTCAGTATTGGAGTTTTGTCTGACAACTAAAAATAATTTGTCAATTTCAGGTACAATAGATTCTTAAAAAGGATGATTTTTCTTTTTCAAATAGATTTCAAGGAAAAATAACAAAATATATTGTGATTGAATTCCTCATAAAAACCTACTAGGAGTAATATTTACAAGAAGATCTTAATATTTTAATAAAAAAATCGTGGCAATCAAGTTACAATTAGTTAAATAATCAGAATCAAATCTTTAGTAATTAAAAAATTAGGAGCAAGCCTCTTTTGTTTTGTTTCAATCTCAACAACTAATTATTAGTTTTATTATTAATTTAGTTTTAGATAAATGAGTTAAACACTTTGAAAATCCTTGTTTAATTTTATCTTATTTGTGTCAAAAAAGAGTGAAAATTTAATATTTTATCAATCTTTTTGCTTTGATAACATATTGTTTTATTATTTTTTTACCACTTTCACCAATACTATTCTTACTGAGATATTGCTTGAAAGAAGTGAGAGTAACACACTTTGATATTTCTTCTCCCAAATACTTTGCACCATTCTCATCAATACTATTTTTCCTAAGAGTTAGATTTAAAGAAGTGAGAGTAACACACTTTGAAATTCCTTCTCCTAAATACTTTGCACCATTATTACCAATTCTATTCAAAGTTAGATCAATATTGAGAGAAGTGAGAGTAACACACTTTGAAATTCCTTCTCCTAAATACTTTGCACCATTCTCATCAATACTATTCTCACAGAGATTTAGATTGAAAGAAGTGAGAGTAACGCTCTTTGAAATTTCTTCTCCTAAATATTTTACACCACTGTCACCAATACTATTAAAATTGAGATCAAGATCGAAAGAACTGAGAGTAACGCACTTTGAAATACCTTTTCCTAAATACTTTGCTCCATTCTCATCAATACTATTTTTCCTAAGATTTAGATTTAAAGAAGTGAGAGTAACACACTTTGCAATTTCTTCTCCTACATATTTTACACCATTGTCACCAATACTATTAAAATTGAGATCAAGATCGAAAGAAGTGAGAGTAACGCACTTTGAAATACCTTCTCCTAAATACTTTGCCCCATTCTCACCAATACTATTATCACTAAGATCAAGATTTAAAGAAGTGAGAATAACACACTTTGAAATTCCTTCTCCTAAATACTTTGTTCCATTCTTATCAATACTATTCTCACTGAGATTTAAATTGAGAGAAGTGAGGGTAACACTCTTTGAAATTTATTCTCCTAAATACTTTGCACCATTCTCGCCAATACTGTTACTAGTAAGATTTAGATTTAAAGAAGTGAGAGTAACCCACTTTGAAATTCCGTCTCCTAAATACTTTGCACCATTATTACCAATACTATTCAAAGTTAAATCAATTTTGAGAGAAGTGAGAGAAACACACTTTGAAATTCCTTCTCCTAAATACTTTGCTCCATTCTTACCAATACTATTCTCACAGAGATTTAGATTAAAAGAACTGAGAGTAACGCACTTTGAAATACCTTTTCCTAAATACTTTGCACCATTCTCATCAATACTATTTTTCCTAAGATTTAGATTTAAAGAAGTGAGAGTAACACACTTTGCAATTTCTTCTCCTACATATTTTACACCATTGTCACCAATACTATTAAAATTAAGATCAAGATCGAAAGAAGTGAGAGTAACGCACTTTGAAATACCTTCTCCTAAATACTTTGCACCATTCTCACCAATACTATTATCACTGAGATCAAGATTGAAAGAAGTGAGAGTAACGCACTTTGAAATTTCTTCTCCTAAATACTTTGTACCATTATCACCAATACTATTCCCACTGAGATCAAGATTGCAAGAAGTGAGAGTAATGCACTTTGAAATTTCCTCTCCTAAATACTTTGTACCATTATCACCAATACTATTCTCACTGAGATCAAGATTTAAAGAAGTGAGATTAACGCACTTTGAAATTCCTTCTCCTAAATACTTTGCTCCATTCTCACCAATGCTATTGTTCCTAAGTTTTAGATTTAAAGAAGCGAGGATAACACACTTTGAAATTCTTTCTCCTAAGTAGAATGCAAGATTGTCACCATTCGTAATCCAAGTATTAGAAAAATTAATTGAGTCTATTAATTCATTAGAAGCTTATTGTAGTTTCTCCATCAGTTTTAAAAGATTCTATGTTTTTATTGAAATTCTTTCAACAATAGATTCTTAGAATTTCTGAGTTCCTATTTTATCTTTATGAAACATTTGATCATCAATGGTATTCTAGTTAGACAAATTATTTTTAATTATTTCCATTTTTTATGACCTCTTTTTATTTTTTCAAATCTCAATATAAAATTTGAAATAATTAATCCTTCACTGTGTTTCTTTTAAACATCCCCCACAGATCGTGTAATAAATAAGAATAACTTCAATATTGGAGTTTTGCCTGCCAACTAAAAACAATTTGTAAATTTTTGGTAAAACAGATTCTAAAAAATGATGATTTTTTTTTTCAAATAGATTTCAAGAAAAAAAACATTTTCGAGGTGGAATGCCTCCTAAAAACCTACAAGGAGTTTTAATTACAAGAAAAACTTAATATTTTAATAAAAAAAGGATAGGAAATCAAGTGACAATTAATTAAATAATTAGAATCAAATCTTTAATAATTAAAAAATTATCAACAAGCCTCTTTTGCTTTATTTATTCATTTTTTCATTATTAACTGCTAAACCCATAATACAATATTGTTAATTGCTTTTGAAATATCCTCTTCTGCTGTCCCTAAAATTAAAGTCAAGTCAATGAGTTACTTCAAATTTGCTCAAAATTAAACTTCTTACTCATGGCGCTACACTTTTTGCAGTGAAAGCAAGCACACAAATTTGAAAATTTGAGAATCTGTTTCTAGATTTCCAAGGGAAATAAGAGATTGGTTTTATGAGGCGTCTAATTTGTTTGTGAAGAAACTTAGGTGATAAGCTGCTGCTGAGTTATCTATTGAAATTCAATTCTTGACTAGATTTATTGAAATTAAAAAGTTAATTTTCTCTCTTTTTATTGATTAAAAATTACAAAAATTTCACATCTAAAGCTTTAATGATGTCTTTTTTTCTAGAAAATCTGAATAAGTCAAAACGAATTTTAAAGAAAAGAATTGCAATTTTGTTCCCATTGTTTCTTGGGCTAATCTACAAAAGCTAATTGCCTCGATCAGTAAGTACATCATGTTTTACTTCTGCTGAGGGTTATCCCCTAAAAGGAAACCATCACAAACAATCGTAGCATCAATATTCTTTATTTAACAAAAGGAATTATTATTATATACTCTTCAATAAAGAGTCTATTAAGGAACAGATAAGAAAATTTACTTTTAATTTCATCAAACCCATCAAAATTGGTTGAAGGTTATCTCCAAAGATAAATATTCAAGCAAATAGCTAATATTAAAGTCAAGTCAATGAGTTACTTCAATCTTTTAAGGAAAAAATTATCATTTACTCATGGCGCTACACTTTTTTATTCTTAGACACAGTATTTAGAATATGAAATATGAAACCATCTAAATGATTGAATCATAAACAAGTATTAGCTATGCAAGGCGCAATCAAAATATTCTGATTCTATGTATTTATTTGTCTAAAGATTATCAAAAAACATCAATTTTTAAATAATAAAAATCAGTAGTTATCAGTGTTTTTAAAAACAAGGAATAATACAGGATTCCAAGAATCAATCCTTCAAGTTAAAAGATTAGTTTGTTTAAGCAGATAATAATGCTTTTTAAGTGAATTCAGCTAATAATCAAAATCAAATGTTTTTTAAGATTTCCTAAAATGTTGGTTATTTTTAGATAATTGTAAAATCAAAATGAATCAATAACTTGAAAACGAATGGCAATGCTATTTGTAGCTCCAACCAGTTTTTTGACTATTGTATGGTTTTCATTATTGTCAGCAAAGTTTAGCTTATCTGTTAATATCTATTTCTTTAATCAATAACTAAGAGTTTGTTCTCGCATATTGCTATTTTTCTTCTTTTTGAAAAAGCTTAATGACAAATTGAAACTGCATAAAATAGCGATTTGGATCTTTCTTTAAGTCTGTTTTTCTAGTGCCCCTTACGAATATCCTTCGAAATATGTTGCCTCTTTTAGCTCTTTTTTCTCATTCACAGAGTCATCTCTAAAAGAACGATCCCATATGATCTAAGCTTCAACTCAGTTTTTTAATTATTATTTCTTCCTTTTCAATAAAGAGTCTATTTCTTTCCAGATTAAAATAAAATTTTCAACATCAAACCCACAATAACTGCTAGAAGATATTTTTCAAGGATAAATGCACTCCCAAAAGGTAATATTAAGGTCAAGTCAATGAGTTACTTCAACTTTTATTCAAAAAATTATCTTATACTCATGGCGCTACACTTTTTAATTTGAAACAGAGTAGGTTAGTTATTTAAACTACTTAAAATCAACTTGAGATGTAAGATCCTAATTTTTTAAAGAAGATCAAAGTATTTATTTTTTGTAAATTGTTTGATATAAAACTTAACAAAGCTTAGTCGATCTATTGTATCAGAAATTTTAAGTTTAAAGAATGGATGTTTCTTATGTGTATTCTTTATTCAATTTTCCATACATTCTTTTGAATACTGCAAAAAGATAATTCATTTTCAAGCTTACTTGACATCAATCTCTTTTTGAAAACATCAAAATGATCACCGCATACTACTACTGCATAGCGTACAATTTGACTCTAAAGTATTTGTTTTAGTACTATTATCTCACCCTGTTTGTGCAGTGAGTTATCTTTCAAAGGAACCATCACAGACATTCTAAGCATTCATGCTTGTTTTTGATTTTATTTCAAGTAAATAAATAGTTTTACAGTCAATAAAGTGTCTATTAATTGCCAGATAATAATGATTTTTCTCTTCAAAACCATAATATTTGCAGGAAATGATTTTCCAAGGTTAAATATTCTTGGGAAGTGTTACTATTAAAGTCAAGTCAATGAGTTACTTCAACAGAACAATCAAAAACTTTAATACTCATGGCGCTACACTTTTTATTAAATTGTTTTATGAAGAATAGAGAGCTTATTGTATGTGTTTAGTTAGAAATCATCCCAATGAATGTTTGCTTTTGAAGCAGTTCAATCAAAAAGGAAAATAGTTAAAAATCAAAGGGAGAGGAAAACTTCAAAAATTCTTATTATAATTTTTTCTTTCAAAATAATCAAACAAAATTACCTTTTTAAGAAGAGACAAACGAAAGGAAAATGAGCATAATTATTGGTAAGCTTAAACTGAAGGGTTCCTTCGGTGCTAGAATGGAAAAGAGAGAAGATAAAGTAAAGTAGCAAATCGAAGAAGATTAACTTAAAAAAGCTGAGGAGATCTTCAAAAAAGAACATAATCTCACTGAAAAAGAAGAACCAACAGTTATTACATTTGAACCAACTGATGGAATAGGTAGGGTCATCACTAGTAGCACGACAGTTTAAGGTGAAGCCACGAAATTCACTGAGCTACTTAAAAAAGATGATTTTATTCTCATCGAGCATCCTTAGTCTCTGCTCACTGAAGAGAGGAAAGTCGCTTGTGTCATGAGTGATCGAAGCTTATTGCTGTATAAGGCGTTTAGCTCAGATGTGATGAGTTTCATCTAATATCAAGTCAGGAAATAAGATGAGATCAAAGAAGCTGAAGAATCTACTGAGGATGTTTATGCTAGAAAAATGATTGGACTTACAAAGAAAATCCACAAGAATAAAGACAATGACAAGCAAGTATTGGAGTACAGAGAGAAAAAGGGAATGTGGAGTTATAACAAAGTTAGAAAGGAAGTAGACGCTAATGAAACTAGAGAGAAATTGTTAGATATCAAAGCGAAGAAAAGCAGAGATAAATTCTGCTGGATTTGAGGAAACAACAAGAAGGAAGATAAAAATATAATTCAAAGCAGATTTGTGTGAGGACATGTGTGTTGTTGGGAAGACTGATTCAATTCATTGCTGGATGATTTTTGTTAAAGTTATTTTTAAAGTTCTGCATCGCAGGATCACTTGCTTGTTTTTCTAATTGCTTTACTTTTTTTAAATCATTTCAAGATCAAGCCATTATTTTCTCCCAATGTGTTTGTTAGTTCGCAAACTCTCTCTCTCTCTCTCTTTCATCTCAATTTCAAATAACAAAGAGCCTATAAAAAAAATGAAAATATCTACAACAACAAACAACAAATCCGGTAAGCATGAAAACAATTGTTTTTTCTTCAATAAAATAGGTTAGTTATTGCATATTTGATTTCTTCAGATCGTTTTTTCTTCTTTCTCCCGTTCGTTATCCTCTCTCATTTCGCTACAATCTGTCTGATTTCTATGAATGCACTAATCAGACTCATCAGCTGTATTTTCTCATCGCAACTAATCGACATACGATATTCTAGATCAGCTAGTCTCTTCACTAAAAATTCCAAAGCAATGCTCGGAAAGGATGTATCCATCAGCTGCATGTTGATCTCCTTCAACATAACTTGTAATGAAATCCCTTTTTCCACTTAATAGCTCCTCAGTTCTATTTTTCAAATTCATAATGATCAACAAATTATATCTCCGAAATTACATCTGTTTCTTCATATTTTCTTTATTAATTGTACCTTTGAAAGCACTGTTGATATCCTTGGTAAGTAGAATCTTCAGTATGTCTTCAATATCTTACGGTGTAGCATTTCCAGTGAATTAGTAAACTTGCTATTCAGTGATATATGCTGGATCACCATCTGGAGATTGCAAGGACAACGATTGCAGCATATTCACGACTCTTCTCATGTCACCGTCACAGAGTCTAAAAATCGCTTGGATGCCACTTTGCTCATAATGCAGCTTCTCAGCTAAGCAAATTTCTTCAATGCGCTTCTGAGCATCTTCCAAGGGGATGTGCTTGAATTTGAACCTAGTGCATCGAGATTAAAGAGCTGGGATGATCTTCGAGACATAATTGCAGATCATGCAGAAACGAGCGTTGCTGCTGTATTTCTCAATGACTAGGGAAATTGTAGATTAGAAGTAGGTTAGAGTGATTGAAGAAATGAAAAGAATAACTTTTGTTTTGTTACTTCTTCTGAGTGCGAATTGAGCTTAGTTAGTCATTGAATCAGCTTCGTCGAGAATAATCAGCTTTGTGCCTTTGCTGTAATATTCAAATAAAACGTTAGCCTAATATTGTTAGCATGCTCAATCTAATAAATGATTTTATTTGCAAAATTGGTTAAAGAAAAATGTTGTTGCTTTTCTTTTGTTTGCCTTTGATTTCTTTCTCTTCCCAAACAATCATATGTGCATACCCCTAGGCACCGAAATGCGAAGTACTCGCGAATGTCTTGATTTGATCTCTAACTACATTGATACCTCTCTCATCGGAAGCATTTAGCTTATTAAAAAGAACACACAAATCGATTAAAAAAGTTGCTATTTGATACGATTCTTCTTTACTTCACAACCCATTTAATCTGCATATGCATTAGTTCTTTCTTTTTGTTTACCTCCAAGACCATTTGACGATAGTTCTTTCCGTAGAGTTGTTTTGCTAGTGCTACAATCAGAGATGTTTTCCCTGTGCCTGGAGGCCCGTAGAATAACAGATTCGGTAATCGTTTGTCTTCCTCAATGAACTATGTAACTGTAAGATTGGAGTAACATTGAAAAAGTAAGTAGATGGTACAAAATAGGATTCCATGCAGATGGAAGGGTTAGTTTGTTGAGCATACTTGTTTAGACGATGTATTGATGTGAAATAACATTCGAAAGACTCTCTGGACGATATTTCTCCACCCATGGAATATTCTTTGTGTTCTTTACTTTGTTTTGCTGCGAAAAGAAATGAGATTTTCAAGCTAAAGGAATCAATTTTCAAAAAAGGATTTGCATTTAGTAAAAAGAAGGATATAAGATGATCATTCTATAAACTCTTTGTAATTGTTTTGTTAACAAGACTGTTTTAAATCATTTTACAAGCACCATTGCTGCAGGTACAGGCATCTCTTCTTCCATTTCCTTAACGCTTTAGATTTGCTACTACTACTTTCAGGATATTCTATTAGATCTTCTTTATTTTCTTGCTTCTGGTTTATTTTGCTCAAATTCGTTGTTTTATGATACTAACAATCTTGATTAAGCGCCAAATTTTCTCAGCTTCACACACTTCCAAAGTCCGAAGATATTCACTGAGCGCCAAATCATATGAAAATGTAAAGAAAAAGAAGAAAAAATCAATCTTTCTTTCTTGATATTCAAATATTATTAGACATTTTAGTTTTGGAAAAATATCTAGTATATTTTTATTTCTTTTTTCTGTTTTTCTTTGCTGAATCAATCAGTCATTGGAATTAAGGCTTGAAAGTCATAATCACAAGATATCAAATGCTCCTAAGGGTGA
>Ga0302284_1000902_pt1 | contig 13509 bp, 10 predicted proteins | sample III_Fen_E2_1_FD_198760 | JGI IMG/M metagenome (GOLD analysis project Ga0302284, IMG submission 198760) | Peat permafrost microbial communities from Stordalen Mire near Abisko, Sweden - III_Fen_E2_1 | ecosystem: Environmental > Terrestrial > Soil > Wetlands > Permafrost | place: Sweden: Abisko...
ATTTTGTACTAAAGATTTTATTATGTCCGGTCAGGGTTACGAAGAATTAATAATTTTGAACAGAAAACTGGATGAATTATTGGATCGGTATAATAATCTGAAGCTTGAAGTGACAGATCTTAAGAGTGGAAACGAAGTTTTAAAAGGTATGCTTCAGGCTCGTGAAGAACAAATGAAAGAATTAGAAATTAAATACGAGCGGATTAAATTATCAGGAGCATTGTTGGGTGAAGGTGAAAACGCGTTGGAAGCGAAGAAAAAAATAACCGAACTGGTGCGGGAAATTGACAGATGTGTTGCTCTTTTAAACAGATAAAATATAGCAATGGATGATAAGCTTTCGATAAGGGTGAATGTGGCGGACAGATATTATCCATTGAAGGTAGAACGGGAAAACGAAGAGAAAATCAGGAAAGCAGCGAGGATGATTAATGAAAAGGTGCTGCAGTATAAGCAGAGGTACTCTGATAAAGATGTACAGGACTTTTTGGCGATGGCTTCCCTGCAGTATGTGATTAAACTTACAGAAGAAGAAGAAAAACTTGAAAAAGACTATCTTCCCGATGCCTTAAAAGAACTGATACAAAAAATCGATTCAGTTCTCGACATAAAAGAGTAATAGCGTTCTTTAAAATAGAAAATTAAATTGCCCGCATTGTTTCTTCATTCATTTTTGAAACTCAACAGTTAAAACTTTGGAGCGACTCTTAGTTCAGGTAGAACAGGCCTCATCCCGATTCGTCGGGATCCCCGTAAAAAGGGACAGTGGACGTTCAAACTGGATTAGTAGCTCCAGCCATTCAGACATGGGGTTTTATAAAAGCTGGAGGAACTTTGCGGGTTTTTTATTAAATATATTTAATTAATACAATTTATGATGACTTTAATAATAGGAACATTAACTAACGGGCTGTTGGGTGTCTTGTGTATTTCGGCCCTAGTAATAGGTTTTGGTGCCTCATACTTCGTTTGGCAGTTGGCATTGAGGAATAAAAGTAAAAAGATAATTAGTGAAGCCGAAGCTGAAGCTGAAGTGATACGGAAAGAGAAAATTCTTCAGGCAAAAGAACGATTTCTTCAACTTAAAACGGAACATGAGAAAGTTATAAATGAAAAGAATAGCAAGATAGGGCAGGCAGAAAACAGAATTGCACAGAAAGAACAGTCTTTGTCACAAAAAATTGAAGAGGCTCAGCGTAAAAAAAATGAAGCGGATGCAATACGTACGAACCTTACATCCCAGCTTGAGCTCGTCGATAAAAAATCGGAAGAGTTAGCACGTCTTCATAAACAGCAGGTTGAACAGCTTGAGTCTATCTCTGGTTTTTCTGCTGAGGAGGCAAAAAACCATCTTATTGAATCCCTGAAAGAGGAAGCAAAGACCGGGGCTATGTCGTATGTTAATGAGATCCTAGACGAGGCAAAAATGACCGCTAACAAAGAAGCTAAAAGGATAGTGGTTCAGACAATTCAGAGGGTTGCAGCAGAGAATGCTATTGAAAATGCAGTGACTGTCTTTCATATTGAGTCAGACGAAATGAAAGGACGGATAATTGGCCGGGAAGGTCGTAATATACGAGCACTTGAAGCTGCAACAGGCGTAGAAATTATCGTTGACGACACACCGGAAGCTATTGTCCTATCTGCTTTTGATCCCATAAGGAGGGAAGTAGCACGACTTGCACTCCACCAACTGGTTACCGATGGAAGGATACATCCGGCCAGAATTGAAGAAATGGTTGAGAAAACACGGAAACAGGTGGAGGAGGAGATACTTGAGGTAGGAAAAAGAACTACGATTGATTTAGGCATCCATGGTTTACATCCGGAGCTAATAAGATTGATCGGTAAAATGAAATACCGCTCATCGTATGGGCAAAATCTGCTTATGCACTCACGCGAAGTGGCTAACCTGTGCTCAATAATGGCAGCAGAACTTGGATTAAATGCTAAACTTGCAAAAAGGGCAGGACTCCTTCATGATATTGGCAAAGTTCCAGATGATGAACCGGAATTACCACATGCAATCTTAGGCATGAAAATGGCTGAAAAATACAAGGAGAAACCTGAAATATGTAATGCAATCGGATCTCATCACGATGAAACAGAAATGACAACTCTTATCGCTCCGATTGTTCAGGTTTGCGATGCTATCTCCGGTGCACGTCCCGGAGCACGGCGAGAGGTGGTTGAATCCTATATAAAAAGATTAAAAGAACTTGAATCGCTTGCTCTGCAGTACCCTGGCGTTATGAAAACATATGCTATACAGGCAGGAAGAGAACTTCGTGTTATAGTCGGAGCCGAAAAAGTTACGGATAAAGAAGCAGAAGGTCTTTCATTTGAAATAGCCCGCAAAATTCAGAACGAAATGACATACCCAGGGCAGATAAAAATTACTGTGATCCGTGAAACCAGGGCTGTTAATTACGCTAAATAAAATTTGTTTAACCTCGCATATACACAATGGACGTCTACTCAATTAGACGCCCATTATGTATTTTAATGCTTTGATTGAGCAATTTTTTTTTATCTTTGCGTCCTGATAAAAATTTATGATTCAATGCCGCAGATAAAACTCATTAATATTGTTGGAGCCAGACCTCAAATAATAAAAGCTTCAGCCATTAGCAGAGCTATAAGAGTACATTATTCAAAAGATATTTCCGAAATTATCGTTCATACCGGTCAGCACTACGATAAAGAGATGTCGGAAGTCTTTTTTGATGAACTTGAAATTCATAAACCTCATTTTAATTTAGGAGTGGGATCGGCAGGCCATGGACGCCAGACTTCTATGATGATTACAGGTATTGAAGAGATACTCTTAAAAGAACAACCTGATTGTGTCTTACTTTATGGTGATACGAACTCAACACTGGCTGGAGCGTTAGCCGCTTCTAAGCTTCATTTCCCTGTAATACATATCGAAGCCGGACTTAGATCATTTAATAAATTAATGCCTGAGGAATTAAACAGGATAGTAAGTGACCATTCGTCAACACTTCTTTTCGCTCCGACAAATGCTGCTTTTAAAAACCTTATGGCAGAAGGGTTCAGACCTGAAAACAGTCCTCCCTATACCATAAATAATCCTAAAATCTATCTGACAGGTGATATAATGTACGATAATACATTGTTTTTTGCTGATCTGGCAGAAAAAAAGAAAGCCGGATATCTTGAAAAATTGGAATTAGTAAGAAATAATTATGTCCTTGTTACAATCCACAGGGACACTAATACAGATGATATCGACCGTCTGAAAGAAATATTTATTACTCTTAAAGAACTGGCTGAAGAAAATGATATTGTTTTGATAATGCCATTGCATCCAAGGACTGTAAATACTCTCAAAAGCAAGCTTAAGAATCTTTATGATGATCTTAATCATAGCAAGCATGTTAAGATTATACTGCCTGTTTCATTTCTTGAAATGATTCTTCTGGAGAAGAACTGCAGGATGATTGTGACTGATTCAGGAGGAGTGCAAAAAGAATCACATTTCTTTAAAAAACCCTGTCTTGTACTCAGGGAGGAAACTGAATGGATTGAGCTGGTGAATAATGGTACAGCTAAACTTGTTGGCGCCGATCCGGTTAAGATCAGAAATGAGTTCCTCCATTTTGTGGATTCTACTTCTGATCTTGAATACCCGGCATTTTATGGAGATGGGAAAGCAGCGGAATTTATTTTGAATGAAATACTCCTGATGTTTGAAATAGAGTCAGTTTTATGACATTAAATTCTGTTAAAATTTGTAATATTGCTTTTTAAATTGCTGATGGAACGAATCTTAAAGGATAGGAGAGTGTTGGTTACCGGCGGTGCAGGTTTTATCGGTTCAAATCTTGTAGAATCTTTTTTACTTTCCGAGAATACAGTTGTTTGTCTCGATAATTTTTCGACAGGTAAGAGAGAAAATCTGAAGTCATTTTCTGACAATCCTAAGTTCATACTTATTGAAGGTGATATCCGCAATTATGATGACTGTTTAAAAGCAGTAGAAAATATTGATATTGTTTTCCATCAGGCAGCTTTAGGTTCGGTACCACGATCTATCAAAGATCCTGTATCATCTACTGACGTAAATATAGGTGGTTTTGTTAAAATGCTTTTTGCGGCAAAAGAATCGGGAGTTAAAAGATTTATTTATGCTGCAAGTTCCTCCACTTACGGTGATCATCCTGATTTGCCAAAAGTCGAAGATAAAATTGGTACCGCTTTGTCTCCTTACGCGATAACTAAATATGTTGATGAACTTTTTGCGGCCAATTTCGCAAAAACGTATAGTATTGATGTTATTGGATTGCGTTATTTCAATGTTTTTGGCAGACGCCAGGATCCGGATGGGGATTATGCTGCGGTTATTCCGAAATTCATGAAGACACTCATGAAACATGAAGTTCCTCTTATTAATGGTGATGGATCTGTTTCCCGTGATTTTACCTATATTGATAATGTGGTTCAGGTAAACCACCTGGCCGCTGTTGTTCAGAACAATGCCGCATTGAACCAGGTTTATAACGTGGCTTTTGGTGAAAAGACCTCTCTTAATGAACTCTATTTTTTTATTCGCAATCTTGCAGCAGAATTTGATAAGAATATTTTGACTATTGAACCAGCCTATGGACCAGATAGAGCAGGGGATATTCGGCATTCACTTGCATCCATCCAAAAGGCTAAAAAACTTTTATATTATTCACCGAAATTCAGTGTTGAAGAAGGCCTGAAAGAGGCAGTTAAATGGTATTGGAAAAATTTGTAACAGTTGTTACAATATGCAGCTGAAAAAACACATAGTCAGACATATACAAGTATCAGTTATGGGACTGACGGCGCGATAGCATTACATTGCCTTCATATTTTCAAATGATTTAATGACTTTTGTATTTTCCATATCTCAAAATGATAGAAACATTTAAAAGGAAAGTTGTAGCGGTTTTTAAGAATCATTCGTTGCCCCGATGGTTAGTTTTTCTTATTGATTCAGGAACTGTTTTTTTCTCGTTTCTCATTGCTTATATGTTGAGATATAATTTTGAAGTCTACACTTTTGATATTTCAACAGTATTCAGACAGGCCTTTCTAGTTCTGATTGTTTATGCCTCATTCATTTTGGTTTTCAAGTCCTATTCAGGGATGATAAGGCATACTACCATCAGGGATTCATATAAAATCATTATATCTAACCTTAGTGCATTGGCAGTTTTGTCTATTGTTACTATTTTGAGCCGTAAATATGAATGGAACAATATTTTAAACATACCAATATCGATTCTTTTAATTCATTCGGGTGCTGTCACAATAATGCTTTTCTTCTTCAGGGTATTTGTAAAAATATTCTACGAATTTGCATCCTCATCTTCTCGTAATCGCAAAAATGTTCTGATATACGGATCAGGTGAAATGGGTATCCTGGTGAAAAGACTCATTGAAGGAGATCCAAAAAATCAATACAGACTCACAGGATTTATCGATGATGACAAAAAAATACAGGGGAAAAAGGTAGATGGCTACCAGGTATTTTCAAGACAGGTTCTCAGAAGAGATTTTATTGAGACGGAAGATGTGAAGGTTTTTATTATTGCTATAAATAATATTCTGCCTGCAAAGAAAAAGGAAGTAATTGAGTCAATGATCCAGTTTGGATGTGAAATACTCGATACACCCTCATTTGATTCATGGATGAATGGACAACTGGAAGTCAGGAACCTTAAAAAAGTTGAATTCGAGGATCTCCTGGGCAGAGATCCCATTAAGCTCGATCTTGAAAAGATTCAAAATGGTCTTATTGGAAAAACCATTCTGGTAACCGGCGGCGCAGGATCAATTGGTTCTGAGATAGCAAGACAACTTACACGGTTTCATACAAAACAATTGATTATAGTTGATCAGGCTGAGACTCCTTCTTTTTATCTGGGAGAGGAATTAAAGAATAAGCTACCCAATTGTAATTTTCGGATAATCATTGGGGATGTGACCAGGTCTGAAGACATGGAGGAAATCTTCAAAAAGTACAGACCTGAAATAGTTTTTCACGCTGCTGCATATAAACATGTACCAGTAATGGAATTACATCCTCACCAGGCATTCAGGGTTAATGTTGGAGGTACAAAAATTATATCTGATTTAGCTATAAAATATAATGCCGAAAAATTTGTAATGATATCTTCTGATAAGGCAGTGAACCCTACCAATGTTATGGGCGCAACCAAGAAGATTTGTGAATTGCTCGTTCATGGTTTGTCTTGCACTAAAGGAATAAAGACACAATTTATAACTACTCGTTTTGGTAATGTTCTTGGATCAAACGGTTCTGTTATACCTCTTTTCAATAAACAGATTGCCAACGGCGGTCCGGTAACTATTACTCATCCTGAAATAACCCGCTATTTCATGACCATCCCTGAAGCATGTCAGTTAGTACTGGAAGCCGGATTCCTTGGCAATGGAGGTGAAATTTATGTTTTTGATATGGGAGAACCTGTTAAGGTATTGGATGTGGCAATAAACCTGATTCGTTTATCGGGTCTGGAACCACACAAGGATATTAAAATAAAATACATTGGATTACGACCCGGGGAAAAACTGTACGAGGAGCTTTTTTCAGAAGATGAACCAATGATTCCTACACACCATCCTAAAATCAGTATAGCTCAGGTCGCTGATTCGGATAGTGAGTCAATAATATTAAAAATTGATAGAATTCTGAGCTCGCTAAACAAAATGTCCGATACAAAGGTAATCGAAACAATGCTCGGAATCGTTCCGGGATACACCTCCAATTTTGTGGCAACCTGAATACAAACCTTATGGATAGAGGTTTCAAAAAACACTTGATCTTATGGTTCAAGTATCCAAATTAGCTGTCTTTTTTACTTTTGTCTTTTATCTTCTACTACAATAAAAATATTACTGACTATGTCTAAGAATTCAGGGAAGAAGGTCTTTGTAAGTGGTTGTTTTGATATTCTTCATTCAGGACATATTGCATTCTTAAAAGAAGCTGCTCAGTTTGGAGATCTGTATGTAGGTTTGGGATCGGATAAGACCATATATGATCTGAAAGGCCGGAAAACAATAAATTCTGAAGATGAAAGATTATACATGCTTGAAGCATTGTCATGTGTCCATACTGTCAGGATCAACAAGGGAAATGGAATTCTCGATTTTTTAGGTGATATGAAATTACTAAGACCCGACATTTTTATTGTTAACGAAGATGGTCATACTCCGGATAAGGAACAGATATGTAAAGAGATGGGAATTGAATATACAGTATTAAAACGAATCCCTTACGCAAATTTACCTGTCAGGTCATCGACATCTTTAAGAAAAGAAACCCCGATTCCTTACCGGATCGACCTTGCTGGTACGTGGATTGACCAGCCTTATGTCTCAAAATATTGTCCCGGTTGGGCTATAACTGCATCAATAGAACCTACTATTGAATTCAACGAGCGCTCAGGAATGGCAACTTCAACAAGGAAAAAGGCGATCGAGTTATGGAACGATAATCTCCCAATGGAAAACCCTGAAAAACTTGCAAAGATCCTTTTCAGATACGATAATGATCCCGGTACAAAAGATGTAAGCGGATCACAGGATTCAATCGGAATTACTATGCCAGGGATCAACAGGTTTTATTATGATAAAGGAAACTACTGGCCTTCTAAATTTGAGACAATATCGGATCTTTCAATAACTAACTGGCTTGAAGATCGTCTTTATATGATAACACTATGGCCAAGGCCTGCTGATTTTGTCGTACTTGAAAACACCAATATTACAGCTGAAAATGTTAAAAAACTAACTGACGCAGCAGAGATGGCCTGGGAAGGATTAACTAAAAAAGATATTGGACTTTTTACTAAAGGATTCACATCCTCCTTTAATTCCCAGGTATTAATGTTTCCTAAAATGATGAATGAAAAAATTGCTAAAGTCATTGATAGTCATAAAGATAAGGCTCTTTCATGGAAATTAGCTGGAGCAGGTGGGGGTGGTTATCTGATTTTGATAAGTGAAAAAGAGATACCAAACGCAATTAAATTAAAGATTCGAAAAAAAGATTATTGGATATAATTTGATGAAAGCATTAAGTAATAATTAGATAAAATGAAAAAGGTTGCACTAATATCAGGAATTACAGGGCAGGATGGCTCTTACCTTACTGAGTTATTATTAGATAAGGGATATATCGTACATGGCATTATCAGACGTTCCAGTTCGTTTAATACTTTCAGAATAGATCATATCTATAATAATCCTGAATTTATAAATAAACGTTTCTTTCTGCATTACGGAGACTTAACTGATTCCAGTAACTTAAACAGGTTAGTTGAAAAAATTCAGCCGACCGAAATTTATAATCTTGCTGCCCAGTCTCATGTTCAGGTATCTTTTGAAGTCCCTGAGTATACTGCTGAAGTTGACGGTGTAGGAACTCTCCGTTTCCTGGATGCTATTAAAGAAACAGGTTTAAGGACCCGATTCTATCAGGCATCAACATCGGAACTATATGGAAAAGCTCAGGAGATACCCCAGACGGAGAAGACTCCATTTTATCCCAGAAGTCCATATGCTGCAGCAAAATTGTATGCATATTGGATAGTAATTAATTACAGGGAGGCATATAATGTTTTTGCCTCCAACGGGATCCTTTTTAATCATGAAAGCGAACGGAGAGGTAAAACCTTTGTAACCCGGAAGATTACTGTCGCCGCTTCAAAGATTATTCTTGGACAACAGGAAAAATTATTTCTGGGTAATCTTGATTCGAAACGTGACTGGGGTTATGCACCTGAATATGTTGAAGGAATGTGGCGTATTCTTCAGGCTGATCATCCGGATGACTTTGTTCTGGCAACAAATGAAACACACACGATACGTGAGTTTATTGAGGAGACATTTAAATGTCTGGGAGAAGAAATTATGTGGAGGGGATCAGGAATTAAGGAAACCGGTATCCTGAAATCTTCAGGTAAAGTTGTGATTTGTATAGATTCACGTTATTTCCGACCGACAGAAGTTGATATCCTGATAGGGAACCCGGCTAAGGCAAAAGAAGTACTCGGTTGGGAACCTAAAATAACATTCAGGGATTTGGTTAAACTTATGGTTGAATCAGATTATGAAAAAGTAAAAAAGCGTATTGAATAATTTGTAATAATAATGGAAAAAACCGGTAAGATTTACGTCGCAGGCCACAATGGAATGGTCGGGAGTGCAATTGGCAGGAGTCTGGCTTCACGGGGATATACCAATCAGGTATACACTCCCTTCCCACCTTATGATCTTACTAATCAAAAAATAGTCAGTGACTTTTTTGAGAAAGAAAAACCTGAATATGTTTTTTTAGCTGCTGCCAAGGTGGGGGGCATATTGTCTAATAATAAGTACCGTGCTCAATTTCTTTATGAGAACCTCATGATACAGAATAACATCATTCATCAAAGTTATGTTCATGGCGTTAAGAAGTTATTGTTTCTGGGTAGCTCCTGTATTTATCCCGGAAATTGTCCGCAACCTATTAAGGAAGAGTATCTTTTGACAGGAGAATTGGAATATACCAACGAACCTTATGCAATCGCTAAAATTTCCGGCATTAAAATGTGTGAATCTTACAATTTACAATATGGCACAGATTTCATTTCTGTAATGCCGACTAACCTTTATGGACCCAATGATAATTATAATCTTGAAACATCTCATGTCCTTCCCGCATTAATCCGTAAAATGCATCTGGGTAAGTGTCTGGAAAACAATGATTGGAATGCAATCCGGAAAGATTTGAAAAAATTCCCGATCGAAGGTCTGAATAACAATTCCACAGAGAGTGAGATATCTGATAAACTGGCAAAATATGGAATCCAATTCTCTGATTTTGTGCACCACTCGGCAACCGGTAACCAGCCCTGTGAAATAGGACAGAGCCCAGGTTTTACTAATATTTCACAGGGCCAGCAACCGGTAACAATTACTTTATGGGGCACAGGCACTCCATACAGAGAGTTCCTCTATGTTGATGACCTGGCTGATGCATGTGTTTTTGTAATGGGAAATGTAGAATTTAATGATTTAAAACCTGGCGGAAAGCAGGTTAAAAACACTCATATTAACATAGGCACCGGACGTGACCTTACTATAAAGGATCTGGCATTGGTGGTTAAGAAAATTGTCGGGTTCAGTGGTCAGTTGAACTGGGACAGCTCTAAACCCGATGGCACTTATAGAAAATTACTTGATGTGTCTAAGATTAACAAGCTTGGATGGAGAGAAAAAATCAGCCTGGAAGATGGCATAAAGATGATATACAATAAATATTCGATCTGAGAAAAGCTCTCTGAATATGTCTGCCAGGGTTTTATTAATAACGCCTGAATTCTATGGCGTCGAAAAAGTATTAAAGTCAGTTCTTGAGAAATCGGACTACGAAGTTACCTGGCTGGAAAATAAAACACTTACTTTCGATTATCATGGTACCAAATCAAAATTTAAATTTTTAAGAAAACTTTATTTTTTAATTTTTTTGCCACACATCAGGTATTTGAGAAAACAGTTAAAAAAAATGGATAATCTGAAGTTTGATATCCTTTTTTCTATTAATGCGCATATAATTTGTCCATACATTTTCAAAAGATTGAAGAGTATTAATCCGGAGTTGTTTTCAGTTCTTTACTTATGGGATTCATTCTCAATGTATGACTGGTCCAGAGAATTAAAATTATTCAATAAAGTATATACATTCGACTCTGAAGATTCAATACGATATAGTCTGGAATACAGGCCAAACTTCTATATCAGAAATGGTAACAATACGAGGGAGGAAATTAAATATGATTTGTTTTTTGTCGGAAAGTTAAGTCCGGACAGGTTAATGATGATGGATAAGTTGACAGAACTGACGGAGAGGTCAGACATCAAAACTTTTCTGAGATTATGGCCCGCTTACAAAATATTCTTTCATAACAGATTTATTTACAATTTTTTTAAAACATTTAATTTAAAAGGCTCATGGGTAACAAGGTATAGACTTAACTTTGAAGCAGTTGAGGGTATCTTAATAAGAAAGTACCTGATAAAAAACCGTATGAGCTATGATGAGGTGCAGCGTCAATTGTTTTGTTCTAATGTAATACTGGATCTTCCTTATGAGTTGCAGACAGGTTATACTCACAGAGTAATTGAAGCACTTGCCAACGGAAGAAAAATTATTACGACAAATTCATATATCCGAAAAGAGAGCTTCTATAATCCTGACCAGATTCATATCATTGATAATCTGAATCCGGAAATTAATTTCAGATGGATCATGAAGAGGTCAGAATTTCCGGTTGACAAGTATTTTTCAGAGCTTGAAATATCAGAATGGATAAAAACAATGGTCAATGTTGGGATTTGTTAAGAAAAAGGTAAATCTTGGCATTATTGTTAATCCGTTTTATTCGTACTGCATAGCATTCTCGCTTTCAATATTTGTTTATCTACTGGGTTGGAGTAATATTTTTCCAAAATTATCATCAAACCTCTTACTTTTTTTTGCATCAACAATTATTTTATTTCTGTTAGCAGGCTATTTATTCCTGAAAAAACAAAACGATTTCAAGAGTCATCAAACTTTTAATCCTCATTTGCACGACATAATATTTTCGCTAATTATTCTTTTAGGTATCATTAATGTTTTGTACATGGGTTATGTTCCGGTTTTAGATCGTAATCATAATTACCGTGAATTTGGAATGCCGGTTATTGACCCGGTTTTCAATACTTTGTGTATCTTCTTTTCAGTAATTTATTTCCATTCATTTCTTGATACAAGAAAAAAAAGATTTTTAACATATTTTATTATAATTCTTATAATCCAGATTATCATTTTCCGAAGAGCTACAATAATTTGGATCGTGATTTCTTCTGTCTTCCTTTTTATCCTTTATAAACAAAAGGTAAGTCTCCTTTTTATTGCATTAGGAATTATCATTATTCTGCCGGCTTCTTATTTTTTTGGTTTATATGGAAATGCAAGAAGCCATCTGACCAAATCTTTTGTTCTTAATGATTTAGGAGCCAGTGATAAATTTAAAAATTCAGGGATCAGTTATGAACACTACATGACCTATCTCTATATGAGTTCGCCCTTAGCTAATCTTCAGAAAAACATTGACAAAAGAGAAGAGGGATTTAAACAGGAAGATTTAAAAGAATTTTTATTTTATTGCCTGGTACCGAAAAGCTTTACATCGAGACTGGAAGAATCTTTGCAATTGGAACCACCCGCCTGTTTCCTTATTTCCCCCTACCTGATAGTGGGAAGTTTCTATATGGAAAGCTTTTATACAATGGGATGGATTGGAATGATCATGATGTTTCTCTATTTATTTTCAGTTATTCTGCTTTGTCTTCTGATTATAAGAAAATGGCATTTTTTTGTATTTGAAACGCTTTCACTGCTCTCGGCAACAGCGTCTTTACTTGTCTTTTCAAATTTTTTGAACCGTCTTGATGTGATGCTGATGCTCTTAGTCTATCCTGTATTATTTCACTTTATATATGCATCTTACAAAAACTTCAACGGTTTTTCATTCCGGGTCCCGATTGCTCACTTAAAACAGTAAAACATCAACGCTTCTGGCAGGATAAGAGTTGCGATAATTTTACCCCGTCTTGATCAGCTCGGTCCGGTTAAGGTTATTCAGAATCTGGTTAACTCTCTTAGTGGTTCAGAAGAACTTGAAATAAAAGTTTTCTATTTTGATAAGATTGTCGACCCGCATATTAAGATGGCTGTTACAGCAGAGAGACTAGACTGTAAAAGTTTTCGTTTTTCTGACTTTGATATTATTCATACCAATGGTATCCGGCCCGATTTGTTTGCATTCTTATATCGTAAAAAAATAAGATACCACATTTCAACAATCCATAATTTTGTTTTCGAAGATCTTTTTTATACATATAACAGCTTAGTCTCGTGGTTTTTCGGGAATATTTGGCTTATATTATGGAAAAGGGCTGATAAGTTGGTTTGTGTATCAAAAGCGATGAAAACATATTATTCAAAATGGTTTCCGGAAGCAAAAATGGAAGTCATTCATAATGGGATTGAGGAAATCGAAAGCTCTCTTTCCCCGGATTACGATGTTTTAGAATCAGTAGAGAACTTTCATTCAACCGGATTAAAGGTAATAGGCAGTGTTGGAATACTGACCAAACGAAAAGGCATTGATCAGATTCTCTATCTTATAGCAGCTGAAAAAAAACTGGCCCTTGTAATTATCGGGGAAGGGAAAGAGCTTGACAATCTGATGTATCTCTCCGAAAAACTTAAAATCTCTGACAGGTGTAGGTTTTGTGGTTTCAGGAGCAATGCTTTAGTCTATTTAAAGCATTTTGATTTTTTTATAATGCCTTCGAGGTCAGAAGGATTTGGTCTCGTTCTGATTGAGGCAATTCAGCAAAGAATCCCTGTAATATGTTCGGATATTGCAGTATTTAAAGAATTGTTCGGTGACG
>Ga0302284_1000908_pt1 | contig 13449 bp, 5 predicted proteins | sample III_Fen_E2_1_FD_198760 | JGI IMG/M metagenome (GOLD analysis project Ga0302284, IMG submission 198760) | Peat permafrost microbial communities from Stordalen Mire near Abisko, Sweden - III_Fen_E2_1 | ecosystem: Environmental > Terrestrial > Soil > Wetlands > Permafrost | place: Sweden: Abisko...
GATCAGGGATCTCTATTTCTCTGGATAACTAAACTGTGTCCTTCTGGAAGAGCATGAAAAATTAATCAATTAAGTTATCAGTCGATCGCCTGATTATACATTAATTCTTCTAGATTAACCTCTAGAAACTACTAGAGAATTATTCCGAGAAACTTATCAGCTTCCTTCAAGGATAACTTTCTCCATTAAGAAAAGTTATTTTCCAAAATCCGAAAAGAAAAAAATAGTAATTACTCTTAAATTTTATAACCTCGCAGAATACTTGGATTATCAAAAGTATTTTGAGCAAAAACGGTTTAAAATTATAACAGACGAAAGATTCAACAAAACAAAGGAAATCTTTATTATTTTCCTCTAAATCCTGAAATCTAATAATGTAAAATTCACTATCTTAGGTGAGATTGAGACTATTATGTTAGATTTAAGCAAATGTAATTTCGATGTAATGAGAAGGATAACTTAAAGGGCTTCTTTATTTTGTGAGATGACTATCATATTGGATTTGAGATAAAACCATTCTTTATGCACTCTAAGGATGATTACTTCAATATTGTAGAATTAAAGGAATAAATGCAAGAGGGTAGTCTTTCGAATAGAAGATTGTAATGAAGATAAAATTATGGATTACTTGATTTTGATCCAATAAAGCGAAAGAAAACCTGGCACATTACTTTTAGATGTTTTAGGTAGGGAAACATTGAGGATAAAAATGGAATCCCTTAGCCTGGAAGTTATTGAGAAAGATTTAATCAAAGTGTGTGCGAATCTAGCTTATCCGAAATCAGAATAGTGCGTATTTGAAAGAGAGCCAAGAATAATATGGAAGTTTTTTGCAGAAATATAAGTACAGCTCCAAAAATAAAGTAGAATTAACGAATAATCAGAGGAAAAATAAGATCAGGAATTAATGAGAGCAGTGGAGAGTAAAACTAAAAAAGGTGTAATTGAAGGACTAGAAGCTATTTTAAGCAATGAAATGTAGTTTTATAGTTCTATTAATGTCAAAATAATTGGTAATAAAGCAAAAAATCTTGAAATTAGTGTCTCTTGCCGCATTGAAAATAACAAAAACAATTAAGAAATTATTAGAATTATTGTCTGTTCGCTGATGATGGAACTCTTAGAAAACTCCTTGCACCAAAATCGATTAACTTTCTAGAATTTGGAATATTAAAATCTGAAAGAAACAGACAATAGATAAGTTTTGGAGACTCTTCGCCAACTCAAAGACCTCCAAAAAATCAAGCTAAAAACCAATTATGAAGAAGTTACAATAGATCGATCTTCGTGTGAATTGTTTTCCACCTTATTTGCTTTTCATCCCGACTAACAGCTCGCAATATCTGTGCTAAAATAGCCTATCTAAAAAGCATATGTTACATTGTTTGATGTTAGCACTTCAAACGACTTAACAAAATTATTTCTTCAACTTTCAAAAATTGACTGCTTAAGAATTGTGTCTTTCAATATTATTATTTTTTAATTATCTTAGATTAACCTCTAGAAACTACTAGAAAAAATTTCTAAGAAGCTCATCATCTTCCTTCAAGGATAATTATCTCCATTAGTAAATGTTATTTCTCAAAAGCTGAAAAGGAAAAAGTAAAAATTATTCTTAGTTTTAAAATCCTTGCAGAATACTTAGATTATCAAAAGTATTTTGAGTAAAAATAGTTTGATATGTTAATAGACGAAAGATTCAATAAAACAAAGGAAATCTTTTAAATTTTCTTCCAAATCCTTAAATCTGATAATGTGAAAATCTCTATCTTTGGTGAGATTGAGACTATTGTGTTAGACATAAGTAAATTCAATTTCAATGTAATGAGTATGATAACTTAGAGTGCTTCTTTATTTTGTGAGATGACTCTCATCTTGGATTTAGGAAGAAACCATTCTTTTAAACATTCTAAGTACGATTATTGATGAATTATCGAAATAAATGATTAAATGCCAGAGGGTAGTCTTTCGAATAGAAGATTGTAATGAAGAGAATATAATAGATTACTTGATTTTAATCCAATAAAGAAAAAGAAAAACTGGCACTTTTCTTTTAGACGTTTTAGGTAGGGAAATATTGAGGATAAAAATGGAATCACTTATCCTGGAGGTTATTGAGAAGGATTTAATCAGAGTGTGTGTGAAATCCGCTAGGCCTAAATCAGAATAGAGCGTATTTGGAGAAGATCCAATAATACTTATGAAATTGTTTGCAGAAATTTAAATAGATCTCCAAAAATAAACTAGAATTAAAGAAAGGACAAACGAAAAATAAGATCCATTATTAATGAGAGCAGTAGAGATGAAAACTAAAAAAGGCTTAATTGAAGAACTAGAAGCTATTTTAAGCAACGAAATGTAGTTCTATGGCTCTATTAATGTTGAAATAATTGGTAATCAAGCAAAAAATCTTAAAATAAGTGTCTCTAGTTGCATAGAAACTAATAAAGACAATTAAGAAATTCTTAGAATTATTGTCAGTTCGCTAATGATGGAACTCTTAGAAAACTCCTTGCATCAAAATAAATTAACTTTCCAGACTTTTGAATATTAAAATCTGAAAGAAAAAGACAGTAACTATGTCTTGGAGACTCTCCGTCAACTCAAATACCTCCAAAAAATAAAGCTTTCAATCTACTATGAAGAAATTACAATAGATCGATCTTCTAGTGAATTGTTTTTCATCTTATCTGCTTTTAATCCCGACTCAGAGTTCGCAATATCTGTGCAGAAATGGCCTATCTAGAAAGCATATTTTACATTGTTTGATGTAGGCACTTCAAACGAATTAGCTTAAATATTTCTTCAACTCTCAAAAATTGACTGCTTAAGAGTTGTGTGTTTCAATGTTCATTTTTAGAAAGCACACTAAATTAATAAAAAAGCAGATAAAATCTGCAATTTACCCTTTCTTTTTTATCCATTTTTTAAGAATTTTCTTTTTCTTTTTAATATTTTATCCAAATGACTTTTTAGGTGTTTCAATATTGTATTTAAAAACACTAATATACTTTAAGGTTAAAATCGGAACAGAAATTCAATACTTCTTTTTAAGATATATGCATGGAATATGGGAATATTTGAAAAATAAAGAAAAACTGTTTGCTTTTTTTTTTGATAAAATAAATCAAGAAAGAGTTATTTCTTCTCATTAATCAGACAAATCAAACAGCGAACAAATCAATAAAATGAATAGACCCAGAGATCCTTACAGAATTCTGAAATAAAACAATGTAAAATTCACTGTTTTTGGGGAGATTGAGACTATTGTGTTTGACATGAGCAAATGCAGTTCCAGCGTAATGAGAAGGATATCTTGGAGTGCTTCTTAATTTTGTGAGATGACTGTCATATTGGATTTGAGATAAAACCATTCTTTAAACATTCTAAGGAGAATTATTCATGAACTGAAGAAATAGGAGATTATTTGTAGAAGAGTAGTCTTTAGGATTGAATACTGTAATGAATAGAAGACAATAGATTACTTGATTATGATTCAATAAAGTGCAATTGAAAATGGTATTGTGCTTTTGGATGTTCTTGGCAGAGAAGTATTTAGTTTCAAAATGGAATCACTTATCCTGGAAGTTATTGGAATGGATTCTGTCAGAGTGAGTGTCAACCCATTTAGGATAAGAAATTTAAAAAAAAGAAAGGTAAGGCCAAGGATAAATTAGTTCATCACAGTCATTAAAATAGAACTCTAAAAATTAATAAAGATTAGCAGAAACACCAAGGAAATATTGGAAGAATCTTAGGGATAATAAAACTAGGAAAGCAAAGAAGTAGTGGATATGCTAACCAAAAAAGGAATAATTGATGGATTAGAAGCGATTTTAAGTAGAACAATGTCCTTCTATGGCTCCACAACTGTAAAAATACTTGAGTGTTAATCAAAATACCTTGAGATTTGTGTCTCTAATAGCATAGAAATCACAAAGAACAACAAAGAACGTCTTCAAATGATAGTGGACTCACTTATTCGATAATTATCAGAAAACTCCTCACACAGGAGTAAATTAACTTTCGAGACTATTAAATATAAAAATCCTCTCGAAACAGATAGTATAAATGCCATAAAAGCATTCAGCGAAATCAAAGACCTTCGAACAATCAAAATAGAAAACAAATATGAATAGGCAATCATTGATTTGTCATTATGCGCAGTTACTTCTGAGATATTTTCATTTTAGTCTGACAAAATCCTTGCAATATCTGCATTAAAATGTCCTATCTAGCAAGTGACTTTTACGCTGTTTTAAGCAGACACTTCAAATGACTTAGCAACAATATTTCTTCACTTACCCAAAGCAGACTGCTTAAAAGATGTTTGCTTTATGGTAAACTACGAAAAAGATCCTTTAATTGATGAAAAATCAGAAGAAATATGTAATTTAATCCTAACAGCGGCTTCCATACCGACATTGTTAAAATTATCAGTATCTTGCACTGAAAAGAATCGTACTTGTATGTTTTCCTTTGAATTCGATAGAGGAAGCAAGACGATATGTTTAACACCTACTAGGTATTCTCGTTCTTTGCTAGATTTACTAGGGCAAGGAGATGAAAATTGGAACTTTCTTGAAGCTGAGAATCTTAAACTTACTCTCAATCAAAATTACCTTTCAAACAATTTGATTGATACCGCCTCTGGCGATGGTAAAATAACAAACAATGAGAAAGTTGGTAATGAAATTGGATAATTTGTAGCAACTTATTTCAAGAAAAGACAAAAACATGCAGAGTTTTTGTTACTGGATTATCGTTCAGAACATCAGTAGTCTCTTTTGAAAGCTATCCAACCACTGGAACTTTTCAGTTAAATAACTCTTACGATTCCCAATCTCAACCCAGTATCTTTTGCTCATTTAAGTACTTTCAAAGGGAAAAACAAGATATCCACGATTAAAATCAACGAGTATCTATTTGTATATCCTTCATTTTTCCCTTCAATGTTTTTATCATTTCCTTCACTGCTGAATGTGAAAACCCACGGAATCACTGACTCTAAGCATGTAAAGCGTTATTCTCATGTACATAAATTCCTAATATTGAAGAAGATGATGGTGATGCTCCTAGCTTCTAAGGAATTTTAACCTGTTTCAAGGGTAGAAACACTTCTTGAGATATTTTTGAATTATTTAGTGTGTTGAAAGTGATTTTCTAGTTGTTGTTTTGCAAGAACTGCATTTGAAAAACCAACAATTAATTAGAAACTTTAAGTTTTTTTAACAAGATTTTGCTGAAAGGTTATTTAAGAAAAATACAATCAGGAAAGTGAAGCGAAAAGATTATCGTTGTTAGTTTTTAAAAAATTGTGCTTGAGAATTAGAAGTTATTATTTATTTACTAAATTTCTTGAAAGATATCTTTTTGATCTGAGAAAAAGAACATAGACTCTCAAACTATCTTTAAAGGTTAGAATTTGAATATGCTTGAGAGTGGTTATGCAAAAACTAGAAACATTAGCCTCTTTTGATACTTCATTCCTAATTCAAACACATAAGCATAGGGATTTCCTTTCTCAGAATCTCCCACATCAGGCAGGTTCTTTATTGTATAAAGTAAAGATCTATTTAATTTTTGCTGAGATCCTCTCTCACTGAAATGCACTTCAATACCCGCAAAGTGCAAATAAGCTGATAAACAAATGATTTAATTACTTATTGCTGGCACTTCTCCATTATTTTCGTCTTTTTAAGTACTTAATCTTTAAAGAGAATCTGCATTTTTATCAAATATTTTGACTAACTTTTTGAATTGTTGATAACAAATCAATGAACATGAAGGATTAAAATGGTTGAAACTGTATGTTGTAGATGGTTTTATTGAGATTGTTGCGTTAGTTTTTGAGAATATGCCTCACATAGAGGATAAACAAATTTATGTACAAAACAAAAATAAAGATAAAACGAAGAAACAAAGAGAATATCTCTCTCTCTCTTGTTTGAGCATATCCGTCAGTATTTTTGCTTATTAGTTCCTCATTTTAATCTAAATCGAAGTAATATTATTTTCTTTGAGCGTTATGTCTAGCGAGAAGTGTGAAAAATTAATTGTTTAAATAAGTGTCTTGAAAGGCACTGTTAAGAATTGAGTATGTTGTCATCTTCAGCATTTGTATTTAACCTAAACTCTCTCTGATCAGTCCATCACTTTAGGAATAGCAGTCTCAGTGTAGACTTTGCTCTCGTCGCTAGTTTTCAAAAGAAAAAGCGAATCAATTTTAGATAGGAAAAGATAATTTAAAAAGTAAAATTTAAAAAAATCTGCTTACTCTCTTGATAGGATAAAGAGGTTGCCATGTGAGTCGACCTTCATTTCGATCTCTGTGTCCTTCGTTAAGAACGAGAAAGCAGGATGGATTAATTTCGTCTTGTAACGGTATCTTTTAAATTAGAAAATAAAGGGATTATTATCTATGTCAAAAAATATTTCTCTTCTTCTTATGATTTTACATGTATTTTCTAGAATCTCCTTTAATCTTTTTGAATTTATTGAGACAAATTCGGAAGACTTCATCTCCTTGAGAAGAATCATTTTCAATATTAAGTCGTTTCTCCTCACCAGTGAAATCAAACTCAAATACTAGATACTCAAGTCTGAGATTAGTGAATGCTTTCTCAACGAGTTTGAACATGCTTCCCTGGAGTTAAGAATAAATAATGTCAAACATAAAGAAAATAAGTGAATTTATGATCATTTGTCTTGAAATCTACAGTAAATTGTATTTTTAATTTGTTTATTAATAGACTCTATCATGATTTTCTTATTATATTTTGGTTTCTTACACTGATGAATTCAAGCACAACGGAGAAAGAATCTTTCGGCAGGAATGAGCTTGATATGGAATTTAGATTCTCTTCTGTATCCTCAAGTGCATTGAGCCGAATCACTTTCGAAACAGTAATTGCATTTTGCTGATCATAATCCTTTGACTAGATGATATACAACTTTGCTTTATCCAAGAAGTATCTGATTTCGAATGTCTTATCAACATCAAGCAATTTATATGAGAAATCGAAATCCTTTAAGTCTATCTTCATCACGAACCCTGATGCAGTGTTCGACAGCTGCTCGTTAAACTCACACTTAGCGTTGAAGAATTAAGGTGCGAGTTGAATAATATTGGAAGTTATGTTTCCTTTCGCTTTCGTGATGAACAGCAAACCTTAATGGTTGTTTACGAGCACATGGAATTCCTAAATAAAAAGGGAAAGAGTTAAGTTTAATGGCTGAAGAACAACAGCAAAAGGAAAAATATTTTTACAGTTTAAGATGCAGATTATGTGAATTTCGCAAGAGAATCAAAGAGGTTGCGGATAACTTTCGTGTAAGTTCCTTTGAAATGGAAAACGGGCTGTTCTTCTTGATCCATTTGAGGTCCAGTGTAGAGGGGAGATAAGTATTCTTGTTGGGTGTGAGTGTGAGTGTTTTAAGTGATTTTCCTTATCAGTTTAGTAGTGGTTGAAATTGTTTTTAGCTGTATTAACCAGAGTTGATAGAATTTGAAAGCTGTATTTAGTTTAATTTGCTGTATTTTTTCAATTGAGTTAGACTTTGGCTCATTTCATCTACACAATTCAACAGATCTTACTGACAGACTCTGAACATTCCCGCCAAGCGAAAGAAATACAATCAAAACAATTTTTTTTGATAAAAAGTTCAATAGCGCACATATGAATAGCAAATCAATCTCTTTTTTGATTAAAATTTGATCTCATAAAAAGCATGCTTTAGACATGATTAAGAATGCAAAAAGAAAGTTATTAATTATTTCATTGTTTTTATTAGTGTTTCAATTTCAATTAATTTTTATTTTCTGATAAGTCTTCAGTCAACGGCAAATCAATCACAGCTATGCCAAGAGAAAATACTTTGAATCCAATGTGTCTTACAATCTTTCCAAAGTTATTTTTCACCTGGTCTGGTAGGTAGTCTTACCGTGTGAATCTGATGGAAAGTTCAAACTCAGCAGAATAATAGAACAATAGACAGATTGCTGATCTTGTGACTAATTATAATAAATTTTTGGATGATCAAGCAAACATCAAACGAAAGGAATTGGAATTGGATCCTATTGAAATGTTGCTAAAGATTCAATTAAAAAGTTAAAGCTTTGATTCAAAAAACAAACAAACAAACAAACAATAAATTATTTGTGTTTATTAAATAGTCGCTTATTAACTCAGTCTCTCAAATGGAACCCGTCAAGCCAGAAATCAATCCATACACTCAGTAACCAGTTTACTAGCAGCCTCAATAGCCATAGTAGTAAACATATCCATAACTACCAGTAGGTTAGCCAGACTAACAGCCATTGTACTAGCAATTCTAGCCATAATAAGTTCCAAGTGTTTAGCCATAGCCATTTTATCAGCAGTAAGGGTATGCGCAGAACGTCAACTAATAGCAAGCTATTCGATGTAAGCTCCCCAGTCCATTCGATGGAGGGTATGCTGACATAATAGTTAATCCTTAAGATTTCCTTGTCATGCCCGCGATTGTTTAGAAAACAGGTTTCTTCGATTCAATGCTCAACAAAGCAACTAAAATCGCTCACAAAGCAACAGAAGTCACTAAGAACTATGTCGATAACAAGAAGGTTGTGCTATGTAATTTCTGCACATCTTGCTAAATGATCGATAACAACTAGCTCAACTTCTACTGCTGCTCATGCAAGTATCTCAACAACAAATGTAGGAAAATATTTGCAAATTGCTCTTTTCAAACTTTTAATTTTTATGGCTGATGTTTGCACTGTTTCTTAACCTTATTCTTGTTATTTTGTCAGTGTGGACTCCACCTAGAAAAGCCATCTACTGCGGTTTCTGCTCAACCAAACATGAAGTTGATCTTGGAAGTAACAAACAGAAAAGACATTTGTTATAATTTACCTTAATAACTTCATTTATTTCTCTCTTTTTTTCTCCTATTTATTCCAGCAAACAACTATGTATTCTGCACAAAATGCGCAAGATGGAATTAAATCCCCCAGCTTCGACCTCTTTTCGCCCTACCTCCTAACCATCCTAACCTAAACAACGATGTCTTCAACACGGAAGCTACATTGAAAGCTCAACAAGCATACTAGCAGTAACTCCTATAGCAGCAGAATTAATAGCCAAAGTAGAATTGAAAAATCAGCACAAAATATAACCAAAATAATTCTGTCAATAATGATAAACCGCACGTCCATAAGTTTTTCTGGAAGTTTTATTCTTTTTTAATGTCTCCTATGAGTTATATTAGTCTATATGTGTGTACGTCCATTTGGTTAATACAACAGATATCAGTAATAATATTCTCCTCATTTTCTTTCACAAAATTACTTACAAAATCTAAAAATAATCCATAGGGACATTGCTTATTTGCCGTAATAGTTTCAAATAGTATCTACAAATGCAATTAATGAATTATGAAAGAGAGAGAGAAAGAAATAATAAAGCAGCTATCACGCATCATTATTCGGCTGACTGATGTATCGCCGAGAGCAATTCTTACAACAACACCAGTTTTGAATCAAGTTACGTCTAAGCCAAGCGAACCTTCGTTTTGAAGATACTGTCGTTAAACACTCTTTCTTATATCTCATAGTTTATGTAGTTAAGTTCCTTCGTGACTAGCAGCTTCTAGGATACGATATTTTCATGTCTCCAGCTGGAGAATGCTTTGCTGACAGAGTGCATAGTGGTTACTTCTTTTCGCAAAGTCAACCCTACCATTATGCAGACTGCTTAAAGTCTCTTGATTTTCTTATTCATCACAACGGTCATCTCTCGTGTTAGTTGCTCCTCGATTTGTTTAGGTGTTGGCAGTTTCATTTAGAGACCATTGTTTCCATTCTTGAGTTTGTTGCTGTTACTAATTGGACTTTTTTCTCGTTTTGTGCTGACAACCTTATCCCATTTCAAAGAATCCTCAAATGCTCCTTTACCTATCACCATGGCTGATTCTTATCGACTGCCAATAGCGTTACTGCTTCCATTATCCTAAGAAACAACAACACATTATCAATATCAAAAGAACTAAATCTACTTTCGAAGTCATCTTACTTATCCTACAGTGGATGGATTTCTATCTAAATTGCACCCAATCCTGAAACAATTCCTGGCAAACCGATGGAACCCTACAACTACCATTAGCCTCTCTTATCGTCGTTGTTTGAGCAAAATGGAATTCAAAAGTACGGCTAAGCGAGTTTAAAAGAACTTCTTCCTTTCGTAGTCGATCATAGCCATCTCGTATGCCTTCCTGTTCTTCGATAGGTCTTTCTGGTTGTTGTAAACATAATAGTCAGCAATGGTTTTAGAGGGGATACTTCTTTAAAAGTTTATTATTTTTTTGTTTTACAAATGGAAATCTGCCTATTTTTTATAGCGATGCTGCTTTTTGCATCCATTTCTGCTCAAGATACCGTTGCGCTGGAGGGGAGAATTCAATTTATTAGAGCTTTCTAGCATGCGAAGTATCGAATTGAGCTATCTTCCATAAATACAATCCAAAGGTTTTGAGTAAGAAATTTTATCCTCTGGATCGTTTGAGACTAAATCGAACCCACATATCAGCAAATTTCATTATGAGTCGTCTCCTGTTGTGAAAAAATAAAAACATGGTGGAATTGTTGAGAGAGAGATGGCAGAAATAGTAGAAATAACTGGTAGATAAGCTCATAAGAAGAAAAAAAGAGTTACTGCCTGGTTTCAGTTAAGAGTTGTTAGATCTCCGACGATTAGTTATTAAACTACTAGAGCTGAGCGACAGTTTCGAATTCATTATCGGCATGAACATCAACCATTTCATTATGCCCACTTAGATTACTAAATTACTGTTACTATTCTTAATGCTGCTCATATTCATAGATTCTCCTCTTTAAATCATCGAGTTCATCTCGTAAAAATGTATTTTCCTCTCCTAAACTGTGAATCGCTGTAAATAATTGAATTCAATAAGAAAGGTATTTATCTCAATCAAAACTATGTTTACTTCCTTGCTCTTCCTCACTATAGTAGTCCTTGCCTTCTCTCCCACGTGATTAGTGTATTGCTGCATCAATTTACCCATCTTGCTGCTGAATCTTCTGCAAAAAATAAAATATTCAATGAGAATTCTTCCAAAAACTAAAATGGAAACAATTTGTATTTACTCTGAAAGTCATTTCAGGTTTCTCATTTACCTCATTAGCTCCTTTGATTCTCCCTTAAACCCTCTCATTATAACTGTTACTGTTTGCTAATTGCATCCTCTCGAATGCCTCTTGTCTTTGTTTTAGCAGTTCATTTTCTTTTTTGAGTGTCTACTCGTATTGCATAACAAACGCATATTTCTGCTTATCCGATGCAAGCTCATTCTTTTACGTTTTGATCAAATCATACTCTTTCTTCAGATAATTCTCCACAATCTCCATTTTAAATCGCTCCTCGAGTAAATGGAGTTCAAGATTTTTTAGTAAAGAACTCTTTCGCTTGAGAAATTCCTTCGATTCTTCCCAGTTCTAGATAAAAGAGAAGCTTATTAGCAATAATCAACAAAGCAAACTCCATCGAAAGTGTATGGAGGAGGTGTAAAATAATTTACATCGAAGAGAAGATAAAATAAATCATTTTCTGTTTGAAGTTTCTGATTAATCGCTGGTAGATTGTTTGTGTACTGCCTAAAATTGTCGTAGAGTTCAGATTTAAGTGTTGATAGTCTATCTTATAATGCTTGTGGTGAGCCAAGAAGGTTAAGCGGTTCCAGTTTGAGCTCTTAAACTCGCAGTTGCAGCTCATTTTCTTGATTTTTCAATTCTTAATTTAGCTCATCTTGATAACTGCATTTCGCATGTAATTCATCGTTTAAAATCTGCAATTCTCGCTCGCATGAATGAATCTCATCGAGTCGAGTATCTTGCTACAGTTATTGACTAATCTTCAGTGGGCTATACTGCTAAGCTGCACTGATTGTTTAACTCGCAGTTTCCCTCACATTCACTTCGTTAAATCTGTTGATGAAAATCATTATTTTGTTTTCAGTTTTCCTTTTCATTTAGAGGTGTTAAATACTCAAAACAATATGTAAATATCATATGATTGCTTCTTACTTAAGACACTTCATCCTTGAAAGCAGTTTCTATTCTCTAGCTTCGAGTTGTTTTGCCCATTCTTCCTTTGATTATGTCAGGTTGTTGTTGTTGTTTCTCCCAAGCAATTAATCTTAATCTTTGGCCACAGCGTTCTCTGGCTGATTATGTTGCTCATCCTTGAGTGCTAGTGCTTCTTCAACTTGAACTCTCAATGCATGGTTTTTGATTTTTTCAAATGCAAAGCTCTATTCAGGTGGAGAAGACTTCACTTGGAGAGCATGCAGCTTGTAAATCCCAAGCATAAATCGCAAAGATATCTCCTTTTTCAAGGCTTCTTTTAGATAGCCTAATAGGGTTCATAGACAGAACAATGTATTATGTTTAGGAAAAGGTTTCCGTGAAGCTAAACTAGCTTGAGAAATATCAATTGATGCAATGGTTAAATGCTTACCATCAATGTCTTCTTGGTTGGAAGAATTGCTTGCGAATTGTTGCTCATGATACTGCACCTATTACTGATGTAGATTCTGATATGTGTTCTCTTGGTTCCTTCCATTTCCCTATCCTCCAAAGGAAGCTGTTTCGCTGTTGAAAGCGACTCCACGTTGCTAACTATCCGCTATTGCATTTGAACCTACCTTCGATGATTATTGTTGTAGTTAAGATTTTCTGGCATCTAGCGAAAAAAACACAGAAATTAAACCAATTTGTATGTGCGTTAAGTCAAAAAAAAGTAATGTAATACTACTGCCAGAGCTAGAGCTACCTAAGTTCATTCTTGGGAGCTTAGCAAGAAGCTCAATGGGTCAAAGGGAAAGAGATATTAGAAGAGTTGAAAATTTAAGAAACACAAATATTCAAAAATTGAGCGATAATTAATCTTTGAATTCGATTGTTTTAGAGCGAGTAAGCCTATATCCTTAGTTTCAATTTCTGGTTTAATACACTCCTTGAAAAAAGAAAGAATTATTCTCAACCTTGATTAAATTGCTCAATTAAATGAAAACTTTCCGCTGAAAAAGAGTGATTGAGTTCGAATAATTACTTTTTTCTTGTTTTGGCATTCAAACAGAATCCGAAGTCACTTGCTTGCTTTAAGGGTGTGTGTGCTCTGTGGATCAATCTCCTTTTCAATCTTTTACAGCTACAAAATATATTGTCCCAAGTAGTTTAACCCCTTCCCCCAAATGCATCTCAAGAGATGGTTTCATATCCTAGTCGTAGGTCCAATCTTCGGAGTCGTGGTAGTGCTGCTACTTCAAAGTAGCCTGCTAGTAGGTTAATTCGAAGAAAATCTACTTCATGACATGAAAATTCACTTCAAAAACATAGGAATCAACTACATAGATGTGAAAAACAGATTGCAACAAACTATTATCTAACTC
>Ga0302284_1000912_pt1 | contig 13422 bp, 10 predicted proteins | sample III_Fen_E2_1_FD_198760 | JGI IMG/M metagenome (GOLD analysis project Ga0302284, IMG submission 198760) | Peat permafrost microbial communities from Stordalen Mire near Abisko, Sweden - III_Fen_E2_1 | ecosystem: Environmental > Terrestrial > Soil > Wetlands > Permafrost | place: Sweden: Abisko...
AGATATATGCCCGGAGACAAATGGCTTCGTCGTTCAAACCAATCCTCTATGCTGAAGCATTTGAACAGGGGATGGAACCCTGTCAGTATCTTGATAATGATTCGGTTATTATTTCAGGGCCCGATAACTGGAGTCCTGAGAATTATGATCACTCCATCGGCGGAAAATATTCTCTGGCAGGCGCTCTTGCACTCTCTATGAATATTCCGACCTTTAATTTATATTTAAAAGTCGGGTTTGAAAATCTTGATACGTTATGGAGGAAACTAGGTTATTCCTTTACTTTGATCAACACACCATCACTTGCTCTCGGGACTGCAGAAGGAAGTATTCTGGAAACAGCTGTTGCCTATTCATCTTTTGCAAATAGAGGATACAGAATCGCACCCCGAAGCATTATATCAATTAAAACATCAAACGGAGAAATTATCTGGCAAAATGAATTCACTGGATCAAAAGAGAGAGTATTGACTGTAAAATCGGCTATGCTGATCAGTGCAATTTTGCAGAAAGCTGTTCAGGAAGGAACAGGAACTGCAATGAGTAGTGTCTATGGTGTCAGACTTCCCATGGCAGGAAAAACCGGTACATCGCAGGACTATTCCGATGCCTGGTTTACAGCATTTAATCCGAAACTGGTCATTGTTAGCAGGGTAGGAGCTTCTTCAAGGGCTATTCATTTCAATAACGGATCTTATGGTTCGGGAAGTACTCTTGCATTACCGCTTGTGGCACTGACATTAAAGAAAGTTCAGGATAATGACACCCTGTCTAATCAGTTGTTCAGCCATTTTCCTGATCTTCCTCCGGAATTGTCCGGAGTACTTGACTGTCCTGACTTTAAAGAAAAAAACCTGTTTGATAAATTCATTAATATTTTTCAAAATAAGAAAATCAATCCCGAAAAAGAGCTTAATAAACCCAGGCAAAAGAAGAGAGGATTTTTTAGAAGGTTATTCGGAAAGTGAGCGATTCAGTTCACTTGTTCGAGCAAAGCCCTGTTTACTAAGTCATTAATCTGAAATAGTGTTATGAATATTTCTGTCTTCTGATCAGCGAAACAAGATATCTCGATTTGAATTGCTCACTGGCCAGGGCCTGTTTAATCGGTGGGAGTTTAAGAATAACACCCAGCACTGCAGCCATGGTTCTGTGGCTTAGAAGAACATGATTATCGAAAATGAGGTTTTGTAGTTTGCCTCTCTCGATTGCCATTGTTACAATTCTATGGACAGAATTTATGGGTGTGATGACCCGTTCTTTGCGGACCTTTAGCTCAATACCCTTTTTGTCACATCCATTAAGGCAGATACCACAACCCAGGCAGATTTCATTCATCAGTTTTGCTTTTTTCCTGGCTGGTTTAACCGGATCGTTAACCGAAACAAGAGTCATTGCTTCCACCGGACACAATGCAACGCATTTACCACAACCATTGCAGTTTTCTTCAACTATAAACGGAATAAAGTTAGTTGTATGAACAGGATTATGAAATCCGAATTTTCTTGCCGCTATCAGAGCTTCACAGCAACATCCACAACAATTGCAGATGAAGCTCACTTTTTCCATGACATTTTCACCAAATTGAACCAGGTTATTATCTCTTGCCTCCTGTAAAAGATCCAGCCCTTTCGATGAATCAACTTTTCGTGCGATTCCATGTCGTGTTAATGAATCAGCTGTACTATTAAAAGTCATGCAGATATCAAGAGGGGCATCACAGTTTTTTCCCACGTGTTCCATCTTATGGCGGCAATAGCATACCCCGACTCCAATATCTGAAGCAGTTTTTATAACCTCCGAAGCTCTTTCATAATCAAGTACATGAAGTGCATTTTCATTAGTAAGTACTTTTTCATTTACATAAGCCCTTCCTATCTGCGTTTCCCCTGTAAGGAAGAGATTCTTTATAAAATCTTCCTCAACATTCATATACTGGTAAAAAAGTTCAGAGAGTGATTTCTGATCAATATCATTTCTATATCTCATAAGCGAAAATTCGAAGAAGCCTGCCATAGGAGGTGGCATGGAATATATCACATCGTCATTTTCCACTGAATCGAGTAGTAATCCTTTGTCGGCCAGGTCGTTCAATATCACTCTGGTATCCGGTTCCCTCATTTTCCATATCCCTGCAGCTTTTTTAGCATTAAAAGGTTTAATAGGCAATAATGAAACAAGTCCAGCCTCCCTTTCTGAAAATAGAATTTTTAATATTTCAAAAAGCAGATCAGAGGCCGGAGCACCCTGCGGAAACTGATTATACCTGTCTGTAAGTAGCTTATAGCTATTATATTTAATTGTAGTATGATGAGCCATAACAAGAATTTTTTCTTCTGAAATCTGTTATCAAAAATAGGATTTTTACAAGATAAGTACAAAGGATACTTCAAATCATACTGCCTTACAACTTTATTGCATGCTCGCCTGTTATTGTTTCATTTGCATTTCAACTCTCCTGAAAGAGATTAAAGCTTTGTTTGGAAAAATTTATCCCGGTAACATTAATTATATTAAAACCAGAAACTTTTATCGTATGTATCTATCAATTTATGTTTTGTTGTTCAGTGGTTATATTTTATTTAATTCAAATCAGGTAATGAAAAAAACAGAAGTCGGCAGCCATGTCCCTCAATTTACATTAGCTGACCAGAATGGCAACTTATTTTCAATCAGTTCAGTAGTTGGTAAAAAGAACCTCGTTATCTATTTCTATCCTAAAGATGACAGTCCGGGTTGCACTAAAGAAGCCTGTTATTTTCGCGATGAGTTTGAATTATTCAACGAAGCAGATGCCTTGATCATAGGTATCAGCGGGCAATCTGTCGTAAGTCATAAGAAATTTGCTGATAAATACCAGTTAAGTTTTACCCTGTTGAGTGACGAAGGTGATAAAGTCCGGGAGTTATTTGGGGTGCCGGTTAATTTTTTAGGTATGTTGCCGGGCAGGGTTACATATGTTATAGACAAGTCTGGTACGGTGGTATATATCTATAACTCTCAGACACAAGCCAGAAGACATGTGGATGAGGCGTTGAAGATCTTAAAAGGTTTGTATTATTGAACTTTTTATTTTAATTTTAAGTCATAACTCTTTGCTATGGATAAAACCCTGGGGTTTTTAGCTCCAATAATAGTTTCCGCAATAATATTTATTCTGAATACATTATTACCGGGCAGATGGGTAACAGGATATGTTACAAAAACAAATTCTACGGAAAAAATGAGATACCACTTAAATGGGATTCAGGTTTTCCTTACAATAATTTTATTATGGTTTTTGTCGGGATATTTTAATATAATCCCATTTGACTGGCTGTACAATTACAGGTGGTATGGAATTGCAGGTGCTTTTTTATCCGGTATAATTTTTTCCCTGACAGTTGTATTACAATATCCTCCTGTCAGTAAGTCTTTTATGTCAGATCTTTTTTTTGGAAGAATAGAAAACCTTCAGCTCTGGGGAGGACTCGCTGATGCAAAAATGTGGTTGTATCTGACAGGAGCAACCATGTTAGAACTAAACGCATTGAGTTTTACTGCTCACCATTGGATGTTGTATAGAGACCAGTCCTCAACAGGCCTCCTTCTTTCGACTGCTTTGCTTACTTACTTCATTGTCGATTATTTTATCTTCGAAGAAGTTCATCTTTATACTTATGATTTGTTTGCAGAAAGAGTCGGATTCAAGTTAGGTTGGGGATGCATTGTTTTTTATCCATATTTTTACCCGATATTTTTATGGTCTACTGTTGATTTGCCTGATCCTCACACACCTGACTGGCTATTATTAATATATGTTCTTATTTTCTTTACCGGATGGATATTATCACGAGGTGCTAATATGCAGAAGTATTTTTTTAAAAAAGATCCGGAAAGGTCATTCCTGAGGATAATGCCTGAAAAGATTACGGATGGAAACAATGCTTTGCTGGTAAACGGATTCTGGGGAATCAGCAGACATATTAATTATTCTGGTGAAATATTAATGGCGTCGGGTATAATCCTTTGTACAGGTTATCCCGGCTTAATCGGGCCCTGGTTATATCCTTTATATTATGTTATTCTCCTGATTACACGCCAGCGGGACGATGATAAACGATGTGCCTTAAAATACGGAGAACTTTGGAAAACTTACGTAAAGAAGGTTCCATACAGGATTATTCCCTGGATCTATTAAAAATCCGCATTTTGCAAAACATAAACCGGGTACTGTTATAGCCTGTACATTTTCCTGGTGGTATCTCCCATAATGTTAATTGCCATTTTCCGGGGCAGGATCTTTTGCATAATAAATGATGCTATTCTGTTTCCTCTTCCCGTGATGTAAGAGGGTTGTTTGCCTAACTTCTTAAAGCATTCATGCACCACTTCTTCCGGTTTAAGCACCCGGGGAGTAAAAAAACCGGTCTTTTCAGGAAGTGTATTCTTATACCCCGGTGTCGCTGTAGCACCTGCGCAGCAAGCTATTATATCTATACCACTGTTTTTCCACTCATACCAGAGACTTTCTGCCAGAACCCTGTTAAAGGCTTTTGTCGCTGCATAAACCGATAAATAACCGCTACCCTGAAAGCCAGCCAGTGAAGTCATTAAAACAATTGCCCCTTTTCCCCTTGTGCCCATTTTTTCTCCATACAAACGAACCATGTCCAGCGGGGTTATCATATTTACCTGAGTCGCCTTAAATTGGTTCTCTGATGAATTTTTAATAAATGGTCCTATATATGACAGAGCAGCATTATATATCAGCATATCGATTTCCAGCCCATTCAATTTTTCCTCAATTCGTTTTATAGCATCTGTTCGTGACAGGTCGTAGGAGATACAGATTATCTTTACTTTATATTTATATTCCAGTGAATCAGCTAATTGTTTTAAGGGTTGAAGGCGACGGGCAATGAGTACCAGATCAATCCCTTCTTCAGCTAAAAAGGCTGCAAATGCGGCTCCTATTCCTTCTGAAGCACCTGCTACCAGAGCTGTGTTGCCATATTTTTGTTTTAAATTCATTTCGGAATAAAGATAAAAATAAAAAGACAAATTCCTTTCAAACTACACATTGTGAGAATGATGTAACTTATTCCTCTAATTATGTAATAGATTGGGGAATGGAGGGACTTACCTTTGTTCAATGAGAAGTATTACTTTATTAAAGACAAGTTCCTCTAAGTGCAGACGAATGATCGTCATAGCGGAGATCAATATACTTCGCAAGTATGAGGACAGGCAACTGATTGATGATAAGATTGTCCGTCAGATGACAAAATTGCACTCGTTATGGTTCAAAGGGTTACAATTATAAACCCTTTTTGACAACGGAAGTCCGGAATGCCGGACAAGACTCTTTTCCGGGGCTATTGAAACTCAAAATCAACCTCTGTTTTAATCTATGAAACCTTTCTCAATAAATCGGGACAGCTTGTGCTTCTCAGAGTTACTAAAAAATTTAAATAAAAATTGGAGATTTCGTGCTAGAAAGAAATCCTTTGCGAACTTTGTTCTTGATATCTTTGAGTACAGTTCAGGGCGAAGGCCAGGATATCATTAAAGGATTTAAAACACTTAACACCAGGCACTGAGAATGATAAAAAAAATTGAAATTAACTTAGCACAGTCGTTTCTTGATGACTTACAAACAAAATTAAAACTTACCAGGTGGCCGGATGAGATTGAAAACTCTGGTTGGACTTACGGAGCGAGCCTCAGTTATATGAAAGAGTTAGCTGATTACTGGGCCAATAACTTTAACTGGAGAAAAACTGAAAGTGAAATTAATAAGTTCGGCAATTTTGTAGCTCAGATAGACGGGTACAAAATACACTTTTTACATATAAGAGGCAAAGGAGAAAAGTCAGTTCCTATTATAATAACTCATGGTTGGCCCTCGTCATTTCTTGAGATGCTAAAGCTTATTCCATTACTGACTGAAAATAATAGTTTATCATTCGATCTGGTTATCCCTTCAATGCCCGGATATGGTTTTTCACAAAAAATAAATCAACCCGGATGCAATGTTTCATTTATTGCAGATTTATGGCATAAGCTAATGACGGAACTTGGATATGATAAATACGGGGTTCATGGAGGTGACTTTGGAGCCGGTGTTTCGACTGCCCTTTCTATGAAAAATCCTGACCATGTTATTGGAATGCACCTGAATTATATTCCGGGTAATTATGTGCCGGTATTGGAAGAAAATGAGGAATTTTCGAAGGAAGAAAATGATTATTTGGATTTGGAAGAGGATTGGTATTCCAGGGAAGGCGGTTATTCACTTCAGCAAAATACAAAACCTCTGACACTTGCATACGGCCTGAATGACTCACCAATCGGTTTATGTGCCTGGATAGTTGAAAAAATGTACGGTTGGTCAGATTGCAGAGGATATATCGGGAATGTATATACAAAAGATGAGCTTTTATCAAATGTAACACTTTATTGGGTAACACAAACCATCCATTCTTCAATAAGGTTATATAATGAGAACAGTAAAAATCCATTGATCGTTGGAAAGAATTCTTATATTAATACTCCTGTAGGCATTGCACATTTCCGGTATGAGGACCCATTTCCTCCCAGAAGATTTATAGAACGGGGTTTTAATATACAACACTGGTCAGAATTTCCTGTAGGAGGACATTTTCCGGCTATAGAGACGGCTGAATTGCTTGCAGAAGATATCAGAGATTTTTTCAGTAAAATTGCTGTGGTTGTGTCCCCTTCAAATTAATAAGGGGTATCATTTTGTGAATATCAGTCACGGTCTGGTTCCTGGTTATTTCTTTTTCCCCGTTTCATATGCCGCATACCACATACCCTATTTAGCACCTCTGTGACTAAAAATTTCATAATATTAGTATCTTTACGTAAACAGTATTCTGAAAAAGATGAAAAAGCCAAAACAGTTGTTATTATTTTCGATAACAGTATCAGCCATTATTATGATGCTCTCTGTTTCATTTCAGGCTAAGCCGGCAAAGGTAACAGGTACCTGGAATATGGTAGTTGAAACAAGCGCTGGTTCTGGTTCCCCTGTATTAGTTCTTAAACAGGAGAATGATACACTGATAACAGGGACTTACACAGGTACATTCGGAGAAGCTCCTGTACAAGGCACGATTAAAATCAATAAAATCGATCTGAAATTTTCTGCATCGGGAATGTCTATGGAATATATCGGTACAATAGATGGCAATAGCATGAAAGGCAAAGCAATTTTTGGTACGATGGGAGAAGGGACATTTACGGGATTGAGAAAAGAAGACTAATTCCAGATCATCGGGTGCAAAATCGGTATCCATTTCTTCAAGGCCATCCAGAATAGAGGCTGACAGCTTGTACAAAAAGATAGGTTTTCTACAGAATGATAGGAATGTCTATAATTATCCTATAGTATAGGAGTTAGGCTAAAAGTGATTGGGAAACCGGACTTCCAGGTCTGTTTTTGCTATCTTATGTTCATTAAATTTGGTTGGTTTTGATTAAATTTGATTCTATATCCTATTAACCATAATAATTAAGCTTATGAAAACTGAAATTAAACGTCGTGATTTCGTGACAAAATGTTTCAAAGCGGGAGTGACAGGTTGTACCTTTCTTTATGGGAATTCACTGCTGGTCAGGGATTATGTGAAACAGGTCCAAAAACCCGACCTGAAAAGCCTTACCTATTGTGGTTATAAATGTACTGTTGAATGTAGTTTGTACAGAGCTACGATAGAGAATAATAATGAGATGAAGAAGAAAGCATTTGAAGAATTCAAATGGAAGGAAAAATTTGGCGTTGATTTTGATGCTGACAAGGTATTTTGCTTTGGATGTAAGCCAAAGGATAAACCGCTCAGTATTAACGTTAATGCGTGTGCAGTTCGCAAATGCGCCATAGAGAAAGGGCACGACTGTTGTATTGAATGTAACGGATTGACTGCATGTGATAAAGAATTATGGAAAAACTTCCCGCAGTTTAAGGAGAAAGTCATTGAGATGCAGAAGAGCTATCAGAGCGCATAGAACAGGAGAAAGGTAGAGTGGGAGAAAAGGTATCTGGCAATTATTTCAAAAAAGTAATATATGATAAGCAGAATCTGGCATGGTTATACTGCATTTGAAAATGCTGATAGTTACGAAAGGCTTCTCAGAGAGGAGATATTCACTGGCATAAAAGGACGTAATATCAAAGGATTTAAGGGTATCCAGTTATTACGGAGAAACATAGAACATGAGATCGAATTTATAACAATAATGTGGTTTGACTCAATTGACTCGGTTATTGAGTTTGCAGGTAAGGATTATGAAAATGCGGTTGTTCCTGAAAAGGCTCAGAGGATACTGACAAGGTATGATAAGAAATCACAACATTATGAAGTAAAAATATAATATTTAAATGCCTCTGTCAGATTACAGACAATGTCCTGCTAGCAAAAATATCAAAGCTTACCGGAGAAGAAGAGTGCTTTATTAACCAGAGATAAAACCGGAAACACAAAACATCCCTGCGACTTTACTCAAATTACCAGTATGCTGGACATACATCCTGTCTATTCTTAGGACGAAATTTATTATCTTTCTGTATACATCCGAACAACAGGTTTAAGCCAAATCTGAAGCTTATCATACGGGCATTATAAGGCCAGAAATAGGGTGAATTGATATCTTTTGTAAATCGCAGTGGAATATTATCTGTTATAAGGTAGAACTGAACAATATGGTTCCCGACAGCAATACCTGCACCTACCTGATTGAATTTATTGTTCATTATCGTGTAACTCAATGAAGCTGCAATTAAAGGTACCGGTGTATAATTCATTGAAAGTGTCAAAGATGGCATTAAATGCAAATCATAAATTTCAATTCTGGTCATCGCCCCGGCCCGCAGACCAGGCAGTATTAAACGTGTGATTCCTCCGAAGATCTTTACCGGAGTAAGAGTATAGTAGGTTTTAGCTGAACTTCTGAATGCTCCTGATATTGAATCCCTTAAAGCTACAAGGAGATCAATTGCACCAGGTCTGGTCCGGAACAGGGCAAGATCAGCTCCATTAAAAAAATAATTGCCGGATGTTGTGAAAATGTTTGTATTCTTCTTCCAGCGGATAAATCCAAGATCAGTAATACTACCTGACAACTCGGTTATTTCATCCGGATCATACACAAAACCTGCATCAATTGCTGCGCCGCGGTTTCCATTAAAAATATAGTCTCTGGCTATATTATTGAGTGAGTTATCAAAAGATAATCTGTTAATCAGACCATTGGGCAGGTATCCGACACTGACGGGGAAAGAGGCATTTAAACGTAATCCTATCAGAGCCTGAAGGGTAACCGGAATGCCGGCAGAGTTGAGAACAAGATCTGTGTGTCGTGAGACAGCATTTGCCATGCCTTGCAGGTACTTCACACGCAGACCGACCTTGAGGCCATCTTTTATTTCTTTTGCAGCGCTAACCCCGATTGAATTCCAGAGAGTGATTTCTGTTCCCAGGTGAGCCAGGTTTATGACAGATCCGCTTGGGTTGAGTGTCTGAAAATAGGCATCTCTTAACGCGGTGATATCATGAGGGTATGATAGAAGAAGATCGGTATGATTGGAAATGCCGAAGGTGAAATACCACTCCTTAAATCCAAAACCAAAGCCCAGAATATTGATATCTGTTTCTATCTGTGAATAATTAATCCCTGTTAATTTGCTGTCAAGTTTTGATAGGTTTACAAAGTAAGTGTCTGATTGAGACCCTGTTCCTCTCTCTATAACATCATGAAAACCAAATCCGGTATTGCGTATATTCATCTTTACGGAAGAGATTACCGGGAGTTCCACATATATTCTGCAGAGTTTAAATAATGCAGGATTTAACTGGTTTGCCTGGGGGATATCAGGCATCAGGTACAGGGTGTTATCCTGTGCATTTATGTTTTTGAACGGAATGGTCAGTAATAACGCCGTAAATATTATAAGAGCAAGCAATCTGCAACACTCACCTGACAGGAAAATATGAGGATATACTTTAACTGATGAATTAACCACTAAAAACGATATTTGCTAATACTGGTAAACGTATAATACAAGGAAATAGTTTATCATTGCCCGTTACTCGTTGCACATTTATCGTTTCACACTTCTCACGCCTTACTCCTCACACCTTCTTCTCAAACTTCAGATTCCTTACTCTTCCTGTGGAGACTTTGCATCCGGTAATCGTATTGTTATTATCCCTTATGAATTCTACATTTCCGAAATACCACTGATCTCCTGAAAACTGGTCAGGTTTCACAAGGATAAGATGAACATCACCAGTCCGGAAATGTCTTGCAATCAATTTACCAGATTCAACTACAAAGGAATAGGTTGTACTTAACTCAGGACTAAAATAATCTCCGGTAAACTCAGTAACGTTGACAGTAGCCGGGTCAAAATCGGGCAATCTCAGAGCCCAATGTTCTTCTCCATTCATTAAAACCTTTATTTTGCTGATTTTACCTGTTTCATCTCTATTAAAAGTAACTGTTGCAGGTACAACCTTTACCTCAAATGTTTTTGAAGATACCGGTGTCATAGGCGTTTTTACCAGTCCTGGCGCCTCAACAACAAGGTTTTCATTCTCCATTGATACAGAAGCCACAAATCCTGGCTGCATTTCATACTTACCGCAGTAAGAGAGAAGTGTATCATGATCTATTTTTATATTATTGTTATCAGAAATGACTTTAGGTGCTGTTTTAAGCTCAGCTTCTTTCTTCGGAATCTCAGTCACTTCTTTGTCCTTCATGTAAATGTCAATGATCATCAGGGCCATTCTGGAAGGGTCAAATGAAGCAAAATTGCTTAGTATATTCACCGAGAATTTTTGATCAGGAAACCTGAACAAACACGTCCGATAGCCTGCATCTGCACCATTATGTGAGATCATTTTCAGACCTTTGTATACTCCAATACCCTGTCCCATGGCATAATTAATCGTATCGCCCTTGTTAAGTATGCCCTTCATATTCATCTTCCCGATGATGTCAGTACCTACAACTGGATTTTCAAAATTCATAGCCCAGAGGCTAAGGTCTTCCACTGTTGTGAAGAGACTTGTTGCACCAACAGTTGAATAGCTTAAGATGCTCTTTTTTAGACCAGTGCTGTCAGCATGATAAGAGTAAGCCCTGTTCTTTACAATCTTTTCACAATCGTCATAAAAAAGTGTGCTGGTCATCTTCAGAGGTTCAAAAATGTGCGTTCTTGTATATTCAGCAAATGTCTGGCCCGATACCCGTGCTACAACCTCTGCCAGAAGTGTAAATCCGGTATTGCAATACAGGAACTCATCACCCGGGCTGAAATTCAAATCTTTTTGTTTACTTACAAGTCTAATTACCTGTTCCTTTGTGATTATATCATCGAGACGCCAACCGGCCATAGCAAGAAGGTCCCACTGATCCCTCAACCCGCTTGTATGATGCATAAGCTCGTTGAGGGTGATCACTTTCCCAAAATCAGGGACTTCAGGAATGTATTTTCTTATATCGTCGTTTATTGAAAGCTTACCTTCACCCTCAAGCAGCAGTATAGAAAATGCGGTGAATTGTTTTGAGAGAGAAGCTATATGAAAAATTGTTGCAGGTGTAATAGGAATATTATATTCAAGATCGGCGCTTCCGTAACCTTTTTTGAAGATTACTTTACCATCCTTTGCAACGGCTACGCAAGCTCCCGGTGTCTGAGTGCTATTCCAGGCAGTAAAAAGCTGATCTATCTGTTTTTGTGGTGTGGAACCTTTCGGTTCAAGTTTTTCCCATGTGAGTTCATAATTACCTTGGTGGCCCTTTTTCTCCAGAGCAGTGATCTCAAGAGAATAATTACCTTTTTTATCTGAGAACAAAGTAACAAGCTCATCCCCTTTTCTGCTGTTCGGACTGTCAAAACTCTCTATCTTTTTTCCATCAGGATCATAAGTTGTGATCATTGCATCAACACCTTTTTGTACAAGCCTGAAGAATGCAAACTGGTCTTTATTCAGTTTTACAATATACTTGTGTTTTTCCCCGGCCTTTAATAATTCTGAAACTCTTTGTCCTTTTATAAGATCAGATTGTTTGTCCTGGCTTTTCAGAGGCAATGAAAAGCAAATTGTCAGCAGTATTGCAAACAGGGTGGAGGTGTTCTCTTTAAATTTCATTTTGGAGAGTTTTTAAACAATGAATTTATAAATAATTTCATTCAAAAGACTTTACAATATGAAAATTGCTGCAAGTTTAGTGCTAGTTGCTAGTTGCTTGTTACTCGTTTCTGGTTGTCGCGTTTCCCATTTCCTCAGACCTTTTACCACTCTCCTCATTCCTTAGCGGAATCTACGCTTCGCTTCGATCGCCTATAATATATAGTACATTACTTTTATCTTTATACTTTTGTCTTTTATCTTTAATTACTATTCACTATCTCACGTATTCAGTTTAAAGCTATGATTTCACAACGCCATTTATTTGATATTCCTGATGATGTCGCATATTTCAATTGTGCCTATTATTCACCTCAGCTTAATGAATCAAGAAAAAGATTGATTGAGGGAGTAAAGTCAAAGAGCCATCCATGGGAGCGTACACCTCCTGATTTCTTTACTGACGCAGAGAAGATCAGGAAGTCAGCTGCTGAAATTTTTGGCGGAGAACCCGATGGATATGCAATAGTTCCGGCAGTGAGCTATGGTATAGGCTCTGCAGCCAGGGCAGTAGAGCCACATTTGGGGAAAGGAGACTCTATATTGATCCTGGAAGAAGGATTTCCGAGTAACATACTGCCGTGGACGCGTATTGCAAAGGAGAAGGGAGTGCAGCTACTAAAAGTTCCGGTTCCGGAAGACGGAAACTGGACCAGGGCAATAATAAACAGTATAGATAAAAGTGTAAAGGTAGTTGCATTATTTACCTGTCACTGGACTAATGGCGCGTATATTGATCTCGTTTCAATAAGGCAGGCTATTGGCGATTCCGATATAATTATGGTTATAGATGCAACCCAGAGTCTGGGAGCGATGCCCTTTTCAATGGAACAGATAAGACCTGATTTCCTTGTAGCTGCGGGTTACAAATGGCTTCTTTGTCCTTATGGATTCACTCTTATGCATGTATCAGAACGTTGGAGGAATTCAAGGCCTCTGGAAGAATCCTGGCAGGCTCGTGAGAATGCTGAGGATTTCGGATCGTTGGTTCTTTCTTCAGATAAATATAAGAGCGGAGCACGGCGATTCGATGTCGGGCAAAAAGGTACACCAACGATATTGCCCGGGGTTATTGCCGCATTGGAGCAGATTAAAACCTGGGGCGTAGATCATATTTCTGATTCGCTAATCGAAATAAACAACAGGATTGCCGACCATCTTTCTTCAATGGGTTTTCAGTTGCCTGATACTTCTCAGAGATCCCCGCACATGTTCGGGG
>Ga0302284_1000915_pt1 | contig 13412 bp, 10 predicted proteins | sample III_Fen_E2_1_FD_198760 | JGI IMG/M metagenome (GOLD analysis project Ga0302284, IMG submission 198760) | Peat permafrost microbial communities from Stordalen Mire near Abisko, Sweden - III_Fen_E2_1 | ecosystem: Environmental > Terrestrial > Soil > Wetlands > Permafrost | place: Sweden: Abisko...
GAATCTGAACTCGCCGCCACTAAAACGAAGACGAAAAATTTGTGTGGTACATTTAGAGAATATCAAAAAAATCGGTCCTTGAAAATCAAAGAGTTAGATGGTCTATAGCTGCAAGTTGGGTTAATATCGTCCAAGGCCTTTTTTTTGCTTTTTTGAAAAAGTAAAAATCACATTTCTATGATTTATGTGTCATGTTGAAATTAATTACCAATACTTTATATTTACAAATCAAGCCAATTCACAAACTAAATCAAGCCGATTTGGTGAGTAAATCAATCCGATTTATTTAACAAATCGATCCGAAAACCGGACTCGTATCTATCCTTTCATTGAGCAATCTATCATCTCTCAGAAACGGTAGAGGATGTTATTCAAATGTGCGATTTAGTTTTGAAATCGCACATAAATCGCACATCGAATAACCTACTCTATATCAAACAATTAGATGGCAAAGTGTGTTGTTTTATCAAAATCATAGACTTTTTCTTGCGACTCTTCTCAAAATGTGATTCGTTTTGAGAAGATCCATATTTTTATTTATTCCCTTTTGCTTTTTGGGGAATCTTGTTGAACTTCCATATCAGATGAAACATCACATAGCGTGGCAAGCTGCGACGCCATGTACTGGTAAAGCCTGTGGCGCTGGTGCTCCAGATGGTTTCCGTCATCTGGCCGAGCATATCGAAAGCCACCACCTTGGCGGTGAGATTCTTGAAGAACGTGCGTGACAGTTGGGCATTCCAGATGAGGTTATTGGTGTTCATCTCCGAAGCCTCATAGCCACGGCGATTGTACATCTTCAGATCGGTGGCAAGTTGTATGCCGAGTGGCATGGTCCAATGGAGATTGAAACCATAATAGAGGTCGTAGGTGTCGGTGGTCTTGTAGGTGGACAAAGAGCCTGTGGCGTGCAGATATTCGATGCCCACCGAAGGTGTCACATCAAACTTCTCACCGGTGCGCAGGTGGATGTAGAGATTTTCGTTCAAGCGAGTGCTACGGATATAGTATTTCGTGGCTTCGGTGAGCGATGCCGACTGGTCGGTCCCCATCGAAGGCACGTTGTTGTAGCTCATGCCGAAGTTATTGCCTATGAGCCAAAGCTTCTTCTTGTCGATGGCACGTGAGAAGTTCAGTTCTGAGCCGACGTACCAGGTGCCGTTGATGTTCACTGGCTTATTGGTGTATACACCCTTTGCGGCATTGTAGGTAAAACTGTTGGTCACGCCGTTCTCTATGATATAGCCATTGATGGCTGCATAGAGCGAACCCTCTATCTTCGGCCAAGACTTGCTAATATAAGTATTGGCATAATAGCGGTGCGAAGGTTTAAGGTCTGGATTACCTATGCTGATGCTCAGTGGATTCGACTTGTCACGATAGCCCACGAGGTTTTCCATGTCGGGCAGACTGGTGCTCCTGTTGGCATAGAGATAATATTGAAGCTTGCGCTGTTTCCACCAACGGGTATACATGATGCTCGGGTCAAAGTGAAACTTGTTCTGATGCACCAACGTATCGGTGGTGTTGCGAATGTAGCGCTCACGATTATTCTCGAGCGTCATCGGGAACTTGATGAGCAGCCGCTCATATCCAGTGGTGTCCTCACGGAAATAATTGGCCCATGGATGAAGGGCATTGCTGTTGAAGAAGCTATAGCCGTCGATGCTGTTGTCCATATCCAGCAGGTCAGGGGTGAGTCCGTCGGGAGGGAGCGTGCCTATCTCGGGACGGATGTTTTGCCACGACAATTCGCGCTCCAGACGATAGAAGGGATTGTCAAAGGAGTTGTAGTGCTGATCGTGCTCGAAATAGAATCCCGTGTGCCAACCGCTGAGGAAGTTGAAGGTGTATTGAGCCGAAGCCAACCATTCATAGGTCTCCGTCTTTAGTGGATTGAATTTGTTGCGGTGGTCGTTCTGCCCTGTGTTTAGAGTATAGTCCAGATAGTAGTGCTCATAGGCATCCACCTTACCTTTAGAATAGCTGCCGTTGAGTTTAAACTCCAGTTCATCGCCCCAGGGGAGCTTATATATCATGAGGTTGTTCTGCTTCACTTCCCAGTTGTTGCCCGTGCTTTTGCTTTCGTCGAGAAGTTTGTGCACGAGCGATTGCTGCAAGCTCTGCGTGGCGGTAGAGAAGCCGTTGACGCCACTGAAGATGGAGTCGATAATCATATTGGTGTTGCCATAGCTTGCGGGATCGGCATTGAAGAGGGCATTGTGACCAAGGGCATTGGCCTTGCTGTGGTTATAGGTGACGTTGGTGTTCTGATAGAGATAGAAGGGGCGGGTGGGCTTGTCCATGGTGAATTCGTTGTGAAGGGCCGCCTGAAAATCGTCATTCAAATTGTTGTTCATCGAGCGCTGAAACGAACTTCCGCTCTGCAGATAGGAGACGCTAGCCACCTTGTACTCATTTTGAATCTTTGTACTACTGATGCCGGCATAGGCCTCGTTGCGCCAACGTTTGTCGCTATCCTCCAGACGCAGGTTGGCCTGCACGGTCTTATAAGTGGTCTCGCCTATGGGAGCATTGCTCGGGTTCCATTCGCCGTCGCCGCCCGGGTGTCGGGTTTCGTTGGTGTTGTTCATATTGCCAAAGATGGTGAAGCGCGAGTGGTCAGAATAGCGCAATCCGAAAGCACGGGCCAGCCATCGGTCACTCGTTCCGCCTGCCACCTCCACATTGCCAATCATGCCCACAGAGTATTCGCGCTTCAGTTGGACGTCCATCACATAGTCCTTCTTTTCGGTATCATAGCCCAGAAACTTGCTTTTGTCGGTGGTCTTGTCAAACACGCGCACTTTCTTCACCGTGAAGTATGGCAGGTTTTCGAGCATCATCTTGTTGTTGCCCTTGAAGAAGTCGGCATCATTGAGCGTCAGATAGTCAATCTTGCGTCCGTTTACGGTGATTTCGCCATTGTCCTTGAGTTTCACTCCGGGCAACTGACGGATAAGGTCGTCGAGCATCGAACCGTCTGGAATGTTGAATGCATCGGCATTGAACACCATCGTGTCGCCTTTCCACACGAGCTGCACCTTCGAAGCCTTTACCACCACCTCGTCGAGGCTCTTGTTGTAGGTAATATGTTTCTTCATGTAGTGCCAGGGTGCATCGAAGTAAGTGTTGCGCGCCACATATTTCACGTTGAAATCGATAAAACATGGGTCGTAGCCTTCCTTCTCGGCCTTGATGATAAACTTCTGAGGTGAGGCCGGTATTATGAATTTATACCAGGCGTCGTGCCCACCAGCGGAAGTACGGATGGTGTCCACAAAAGTGCTGTCGTCCTTCATCAGCGTGATGAGCGCACCATCAATTTCTCGATGCGTAAACGAGTCGAACACATGTCCCCAGAGAGCAGTCTGGCGAACTTTATTGATAGATTTTTCAGTCTTCTGAGCCTTCATGCCTATGCTTAGTACGAATATGGCAAGGGCTAGAATCATAGATTTTTTCATCTTTCAAAAGGGTTTTGTTAAGTAGTGATTAACTTATATTATTTCTTCTTCAAGTGAAGCACGAAGCGGCTGTCCACGGGCAATCCGTCAGCCATGGCAGGAGTCCATCGGGGCATATCTTTGGCCAGTAGAAGAACTCCACTCTTCATGTCACTTCTTTTTAGGCTGTTTGTTAAACTTATAGGTTACACTGAAGAGCAGGTATGAGGGAAGTGAGACGGCACGCGTCTCGCGGATTCCACGCTCGTTGACGACATAGGTAACGCTCTTGTACTGGCGAAGGATGTCAATGGCCTTCAGACTCAAACCAATCTGGTTCTTTAGTATAGACTTTGACAAGCCCATATTCCATTCGCACGTCAGTTTGTTCAATTCATCGTTTGAATAGCCTTGACGCTTGATAAATTCGCAATCGGTGTCTAAATCTATACCGGCAGGCAAATTGACAGTAAGCCAGATGTCTTCTTTATATTCCCAGGTATCACGATAGCCCATGTCGGCTCTGCCATTCAACGGTTTTCTCCAATCAACGCCTAGACGAAACCCTCCCGACACACTCTTGTTAATATGGCCCAACATGAATTTCACGGACGCAGAATTATGTAGTTCGTCATTGTCGATCTGTCGAGGTTGTCCCGTTGTACCGTCGGCAACAAAGTTCTTCATCTTTTGGTAGTTGCTTTTCAAAATATAATTGATGGTTATTTTATATTTTGCTATTGTTGCAAACTGTTGCCCACGAGTACTAAACTCCAAATTCCAGGTACCATTAACGTTGTCCGGCTTATTGGTGTACACGCCTGCATCATAACGATAGGTATTAATAATCCTGTTGATGTAACTCGTGTAAGTCAGGCTTTGTATCAGATACGCATAACTTCGCTTCATTGGAAATTTCCATGTAAGGCTTGACTTCCATATTGCGGGCGATTTCAAATGGGCATTACCCTGATAGATGTTTATTCTGTCTGATGTCAGAGGAAGGGTTATCAGCTGAGTGGCATCCGGAAGGGTGTACTTCAACGATGTAGAAGCCGTGACGTTCCATTTGGTATTGTTGAGAATATTACCTATCCATTTGTTACGAGAAACTGTCAGTGACGGTTCAAAGAAAACAGGTGATTGCGTCAGACAAGTATCCAACGTATATCGGTTATAACTCGTGCTTCTGTCAATGACAGATAGTGGCAGGGTGAGATTAACCTCTGTCCGTAATTTCTTATCGTTATTTCTGTTATCATAATGATAATTAACACCCATTGTATAGATATTCTCAGTCATCCGTCTGTTGTAACTGTTCATAACATCGGTTACCGACGACACAGCATCGGTTATCGTCTCTCTGTCCTTGTCACGATTGAAGCGATAACCGGCATAGAACTTCAAGTCTGTATTATAAAACAGACGCGAGATCTTATATGACGCGTCGGACTTTACCCCCACATGGGTATTGGGATGGTCGATGAGTTCCGTGATGTCATTCTGGGTAAGACCTGAATTCCAGGTGAGATAACGATTAAACCGTTCCGTGTCATCAGTACTCTTAGTGTATTCCGCGCCTGCGCTGAATTCAATGATGTCACTGGAATATAGATTCTTGGCAAAGGCAATATCCTGCGATGCCCCATACTCCTTCGTTTTACTGTCCACCCAGCGTTTGCGGGCACTGATGATGGAAGGGTCGTTGATGGCGACACCCATGCTGAACAGGGAGTCGAGCACGGCAAGGCCTTGCTGTCTTGTGTCGGCACCCGATTCAAAATAACGCTCATTGCTGTCGTCCTTCTTGCTGTTGAATCGTAAATTCGTGGTGCTCTCCAACCAGAAGGGCAGCTTCAAGGTGTACTTGTTTGATAGCGATGCCCCGATGTTCTTGTCGGTAGATGAATTCTGTGTTGTGCTGAAGGTGCTGGCCTCGTTCTGGAAGGTCTCCTGAAACTCGTCTGTACCCTGATTAGATCTCTTTCGGCTCAGTTCTACCGTCAGCACATTCTTGTTGCGTTTGTGTTCTGTCATCAGCTCGGCTGTCAGCAATTTGCTGTCTGTCCGTCCCTCTCGTGACCCTTCATCATTGGCATTCCCGCTAAACGAATAGTCGCTCATGTTCAGGTTATTGGTACCTCCTACAACGGCCAGTCGCGAGATGTCTGTAAAACTGAGTCCGAACAGGCGAGCCAGATAAGCGTCCTCGGTACCTACGCCAACCCCCACGTTGGCCATATATCCCTTGCTGTATTCCCTCTTCAGGTTCACGTCCATCACGAAGTCCTTCTCAGCTCTGTCATCATGGAGTGCCATGGCCTTTTCGGTTGTCTGGTCATACACCTTGATCTCTTTCACGGTGTAGTAGGGCAGGTTCTCCAACATCAGCTTGTTTTTGCCACGGAAAAAATCCTTGCCGTTGAGCAGCAGGTTATCCACCTTCCTGCCATTGACATAGATCTCACCCTCCTTGGTCAGTTCCGTGCCGGGCATCTGTCGGATGAGCGCATCCAGCATACTGCCATCGGCCACATTGAAGGCATCTGCATTATATACCAGTGTGTCGCCACGATAGAACATCTTCACCTTCGTGGCTGTCACCACCACCTCTTTAAGCGTTTGTTCGGTAAAGGTGTTCTTCCGCTTTATATAGATGGTGGGGATAGTAAAATATGCATTTTTACCTACATACTTCAGCGAATGAGAGCTATACAGCGTCTGATAACCGGGATGCGTAACCTTGATGATGCATGAACGAAACGATTTGTCTCTCTTCACTCTAAACGAAAAATAATCATCTCTTGTCTGGGTACTATCCCGTATCACGCTATCTTTACTCAAGAGATACACTTTGGCTTCCTTAATTCCAGCGTCCGTAAAATTATCGCGGACATGACCATTCAACCAAAAGCCATTACTCTGTGCATTCACTGATGAAAGTGAAGTAAAGAATGATGCAATAATTGCAAAACGAAAAATATGTCTGTTCATTATGTATTGGATACCTCTATAATACTCCCCGTTTTTAGACAGGGTTTAATATTAATTTAATAAATTCTTCATAAATTCTTTGCAAAAATAATTTTTTAATTTTACATAACAAGCTTTTGATGAAAATATTTTCTATAAAACTATTGTACGAAAGAATATTTAGTTTATATTTGCAAAGATAAAATGATAATATAATAACTATGAAAAAGATTACCACTTTCTTGTCAATCATCTCTGTTGTTGTGACATCACTATGTTCTGTTGAAAGTCATGCGGAAACTTCTATCATCAATCCTGATACAATAAAAATTTCGGGTGAAGTAAAAAACTGTACTCCTAATACAAATATCGAATTTTCATATTTTGACATTTGTACAGGCGATCCTTGTAGTATAAAAACAAAGATAGATGCGGCAGGACACTTCAATGTGGCAATACCGGTATATGGCAATCAGGATATCTGGTGGCATATTGATGGAGCTCGCCGTGTTCTTATCAATAACTTTAATCCCGGAAAAACATATCATCTGTTTCAGGATATCAGTACAGGAGACCACAACTTCGTTGGGGAAGGAGTGCAGCTTCAAAATGAGATATTCAAGTATGGAGACGTTTATGATACGGCGTTTGACGGAGTCGATCTCTTCGAAAAACCAGATAAGATAGTGTGTGATTCAATGAAGGTGCTTTATGAGAAAGACCAGGAGAACTACGAAATGTTGATCAAAAAGTATCCTGAGTTGTCTGACGATTTCAAGAAATATCGTAAAGGCAACCTGGAGATCCGTTACGCCTTTGATCGTTTGAATACCATAAAGAACCCAGGAATGAACCTTGTGAATGAGATTGAAAGTAATATGTTGAAAGAGAAATATATGTCGAGGTATGATTTCCCGTTGATGTTTAGTCAGTTGATTCGTCAAAGAAATACAATTAGTCCCATAGATGGAACGATTGCCTATTCTCTTGTTGTAGATACTGTAAAAAACAGACGTGGGGTTATTACGAATGATCGTAATGCTGATGTTTTACAGAAAATGAGGGAAGATGGGGTTGTTAAAATCACAGATGAAGAACTTGCTATACTGAAATCCGGAGATGATTGCTCACTGCAAATTGCCTGTGCTGCTCAAAAAGCCAAGAGTCTAAATGAATTCTCGATAATCCAGAGCCGTCTTTTCTCTTCAAATAAAACAATTCAAGAAAAACAAACAAAGATTATTGAACGTATGGATATTGACAAACGTTTATGGCGTAGTTACAGTATATTGATGAAATGTATTCATCTGCACGATTATGCCTGTCAACGTAACTATCCCGATATCATGAAGGATATGGTTGTCACACAGTTCCTTTATAAAAATCTGAAACAAAATCCACAATCAATAACACCTGCTGTTCTTGTAAAAGCTTTAAGTCTTGTGAGTAATGAGCAATTTCGCAAACGTATCACTCTTCAAAATGAAATATATCTCAATCTTGAAGGAAAGACAATCGCTTCCAATAGTATCAAAGATAATGAATTGTTTAAGGAGATGAAAGATGGCAAAGATATTCTCGACAAAATCATAGCACCTTATCGTGGACGCTATGTGTATTTGGATATTTGGGGAACATGGTGTGCTCCTTGTAAGCAAGCTTTGTCTGAATCCAAGGAACTGAAAGAAAAGCTGAAGGACTATGATATTGTCTATCTCTATCTTGCGAGCAAGAGTCCTGATGAGGCCTGGAAAAATATCATCAAGGAATATCATCTAGATGGTGAAAATAATGTTCACTACAATTTGCCTACAGAACAGCAATCAGCCATTGAACGCTACCTTAGTGTAATCGGTTTCCCTACATATAAATTGTTCGACAAAACAGGCAAACTCTGCGACAGAGATGTTGATACACGGCTTGGTTGTGGCGTTCTTATCAATTTGTTGGAGCATATGGAACAACAATAGTGAGTAATCGCATGAAATCCATTCAATTTATTTAAAAATTATCATGAGAATATTTAAATTCGAATTTAAAACAAAAAAAATCTTTCTCTGTATTTGTTTATTAGATCTTTGTAATCCCTTGTATAGTCAGACTTTTAAAGATTCAAAATTAGAAGATTCAATACTGCAAGAAAAAATATCACATCTTACGATTGTTCCTCATATGGGTTCTGATGATCAGAATCTAATAGAGCTGATGAGTGATAGCGCATTTGCTGAACGAAATAGTGCTATACTTGTGAATGATAATGAGTTTGTGAAGAATCCTATCGGTATAGATATGAACTCAATAGACAAAGAGGATTGGGAATTTGTTCAAGATTATCCAATTGTTATCAGGAAGATCAACAATCCCTATGATTCTATTGTCGTCGAAAATCCTAATTCTCATCCTGTTGTGATAAATGGTCAGAAATATTCCTTTTTTTATAAAATTAAAAATAAGAAATTTGAATTACTAACGATGGATGACATCAAACAGAATCTCGGACTGAAAAAACAAGACGACTGTATGTTCATAATCAATGGATTCATATTACTAAAAGATGTGCCATCTTACAAAATTGATAAAAGTAACATTTTAAGGATTGATCTTTTAAAATCTAAAGATATAGAATCTATTAGAGCTTCGAAGAATATTTATATTATAAAGATTCTTACCAGATGGAAAAGCAATTTGGAAAGGCATTTTTCGAGGTTGAGATAATGATAGCTTGTACAATCTCGGAGATAGTCCCTTCCTTGCGTGATATGTAAAAGTTCTCATGGCAGTGGAGCAAGTTGGAGCTTGTAAATGGTTGGTGGAACTTCAGAATATACGCGCCCTAAGAACTTTGCATTGCTATTCTTTTGTGATGACCCAGAGAAATTCATTCCTTATACTCGAATAGAAACGGTTCTGTTTCAAGATGATATTGGTGACAAGTTTGAAGAGAAAATCTTCCACGGGCCAATCCATCTTCAGTATGCCGAAGTGATGAGCTATCTTCGCTCACAGGTAATCACAGAAAAGGTAGTCAAGATAGAAGGACAGGCCGAGGCGATGCGTGCCTACAATTATCCTTATGCCGCTTTGGAAGAAGTGGTGGCCAATGCTCTGTATCATAAATCATACGATGACCGCAATCCGATAAAGATACGTATCAACCTTGATAGCATTCAGGTGTATAGTCTTGAAGGTCCCATGCCTCCACTTCGTGCTGATGACTTGAAGATGCCACGTGTGGTGAGCCGTAACTATCGCAACCGAAGAATCGGAGACATATTGAAGGAACTGGATATAACAGAAGGACATTCTACTGGTTTCCCTAAGATTTATAACGCTCTCAGAAAGAATGGTTCCCCTGAGCCTATCTTTGAAACAGATGATAATAACAGCTATTTCCTTGCCACGATTCCTATTCATCCTGCTTTTCTTGGTACTTCGGAAAAGACTTCGGAAAAGATTCTTGATTTTATAAAAGATAATCCTCAGATTACGGCCGAAGGCATTGCTCGCAATCTTAATATTTCATCAAGGGCAGTTGAATATCAACTTAAGAAGCTACAAGATGAGGGAATTTTAAAACGCGTAGGAGGAAGAAAAGAAGGCCATTGGGAAATTATTGGTTGACAAGTTGAATTTCTATTCCTCCCCAAGTTGGGGAGCAAATTCAAAAGTTCATTTCATTCTATAGAAGATTTGAAATTAATAATCGTTGGTTCTCTGAGCCATTGCCCTCCCGATGAATACCATCAGAAGGGCAATTAATGTTGCTGTTCTTTTATTCTATAAATATACTTATTTAACAACCACACGAGGATGGTATTCAAATAATTGTTGATTTTTGCGGAGCTGCTGCACTTCGAGGTTTGGTATCACTTCGCCACTCCAGTTGGCCCCCCACATGTTGAAAGGCTCACCCTCAGGCACAACATAAGTGAAGTTTTCGACATTAAGCGGCACTGGTTCGAAAATGAGAACCATAGCGAAATAGTCGCCGGGATAGCCTTCGAGCCAGAAAATACGGTCGTTCGGGTAACCCATCACGCCTTTACATTTGTACTGATGACCTTGCTGGTCTAGAAGTATGGTGTTTCCACCACGCCCGTGGTACTCACGAATCCAGTTCTGCTCAGTAGCAATGGCCAGATAAGTGGCATCAGCTGTACGCCATAGAGCCATCGTCTTCTCTTTTACCGGCTTAATGAGGTGGGGATCGTTATAGACAGCCCACGACTCATATTTGTCCTTGTTATAGCGTAGGGAGTCCTTCACCATGTGAGCCATGTGGAACTGTGGCACTTGGTCATAGGCCGTCGTATTTTCTCCGTCTGGCATAATGGCAATTTGTTTCACGTCGCTTCCACGCATGAGCCAGTTGGGAACTCCGTAGATGGCCAAATCCTTGGCGGTATCAGGCAGACGAGGAAATATGATTTGCAGATCGAGCAAAGTACCCTTCTTACCTTTCACACCGAACACCTTGTCATAACAGCACTCAGGGAAAGTGCTTCTGGCTTGATAGATAGTGCCAGTAGCCTTGTCGAGTATAGTGCTCTCAGCGTTTCCAAGCCATAGGTTCTCCACTATGTCTGCCTTCATTAGGAAATAGCAGTGAAGCACGCTGTTGTCACCTTCATCCGTCAACTTCCAACTTATTGGCGCATAGTTTTCTCCTTTCATAGCCGCTTTGGCGATGATAATGGATTTCATGTCCTTTTCAATGGGCACATTGTCAATAATGCCGATATTCTCATGCCAAGTATTATTTTCCGTACTAGGCCATTCAATAGTCTGTAGTTTCGTTTTCTTGTCAACAGTGGGCTCCGGCGAGGGGTACATGAAGACAGGGCTGATGGCTCTTACTCTAACATCTTTCTGCTCTTGTGCCTGCGTGGCAATGCTTGTGAGAGCCAGAAGGCTCATTATAAAAACTTTTTTCATACTTTTGCTGTTTTTTAATTAATACTTGTATGTGTAAGTTTATCGCGATATTCTTTAAAACATTCTGATGATACCTCTGTGTTGATGGGCGAGTGGGTGCTGTAGAGCAGTATCTTGCCATTTACCCGCTCGGCTATCCAGAGATACTTCAGTCCAAGGTGCAGATCCTTCAGACAGAAGAAGAACTGTTGGTGCGAATAGTTGAGTAGGTAGCCCGGTGTCTTATCGTTGTACCAACATGCTGCCTGAAGCAATCTACCGAAGAGGTTCAGTTCATCCCTGTCCTCGAATAAATAGGCCATTGATATTACCGTCGTATCTTTCTTACCGGATGTACAGTCAAGTTCCTCACCCTTTACATTATTATAATTGGCCATCTTCGCTATGAAATCTTCCATGCGACGGGGAGCCTGATAATTTTCACCGATATTAGAGGCGTAATGTACATACTCATTAAGAACTCTCGGACTACTCTCGATTGCATAAGAGTCATTTGATTTTATTTCGGAGGTGGGCGCCTGAGCAACCTTATTAGGCCTTTCAGCTTTGATTGGAGCTGCTGTTTCTGCATTCTGAGCAAGTTCTTGCCGAGGTTCCTCTGTTTGCCGTTCAACCAGAGTCTTTGGAGCATCCTCCATCTTTTCTGAAACAACTGCTACTGCTTGCGTCGTAGTATCTTGCTTCGGCCAGAAGGTCAGTGTAAGAAGAATAAGAGCCACGGCGGCAACTGAGAGCCACGGCCACAACGGCGTGTGCTTGCTGCTTCTGGAAGCCATTGGCTTCTGTGGAGCTCCATACTTTCTTCGCAGCGCTTCGCGCAGTGCTTTATCCTCGTATTTCATAATGCTACATTTTTTTAATTATAAGATAAAGTTTCTTCTTGATGCGGTGTAGGCGTGTCACTGCAGTGCCATACTCTATGTCGAGCATCTGAGCAATTTCCTTCATCGGGCGATCTTCCAGATAGAACTCTGTGATAACGGTGCGGTCCTGAGGTGGCAACATATCAATGGCTTTCATCAATTTGTCAATTTGTTCCTCCGTATAGAGGTTCAACGATTCATCAACGTCGTTCTCTTCAACCTGAGCCATCAGCTTTTCATCATCCTCAAAGTAAACGGTTCGTGGTGGATGCTTCCTCAGATGGCTCACCACCGTCCTGTAGGCTATGCCTAGCAGCCAGGTCTGTAATGTGGCTTCACCACGATAATCCTTCAATCCATGAAAAGCCTTCAACAGAGTGTCCTGTTTGAGTTCTTCGGCCTCTTGCTTGTTCGGCTCCAGACGAAGGATGAAGCGTAGCTGTTCTTCCTCATACGGAAGAGTCAGCTGACGGAAATCTTCGTCATGTCCATGCAGGATTCTATCTATTATTCGCCTTTCTTCTTTGCTCATTGTTTTGGATTGTCTATCTATTAGTACGCAAAAATACCCAAATCATTACATTCCAAATAGAAAAAGTTAAAAATTGATTGAAAAAGATTCGTTCCGACCTTCTCAGATAGTTCAAAGGGTGTTTTACTAATAATAAAGGTTGACAGTTGACACCCATAGTTATTTTCAACTTGTCAACCTTAAAAGTTGGCAATCTCATTTTTTTTCCTACTGGATTGCTTTTTCTATATCCAGTAGGAATGTATTATAATTTTAATGGGTGTAATAAGAATAAATGGGTGCAAATTGGGTGCAAATTTGAAAGGTGTAAAAATAAAAAACCTGTAAGTTGTTGACTTACAGGTTTTTTAAATTTTGCGCTTCAAGATGGGCTTGAACCAACGACCCCCTGATTAACAGTCAGGTGCTCTAACCAACTGAGCTATTGAAGCAGTGCTTTCATTTCTGAATTGCGTGTGCAAAAGTACAAGCATTTTTTGAATTGTGCAAGTTTTTGGAGAAAAAAATTGCTTTTCTCGCTAAAATACAATAAAAAAAAGTCTAAGATGGCGGCTAGATAACATTATTCATGTACTTTTGTACCCGCATTTAATTATTTTAAAGTATGAAAAGACGTTTGCTATATCTTATTATTATGCTTGTGGCGGTATCTCCGATATCTGC
>Ga0302284_1000916_pt1 | contig 13410 bp, 7 predicted proteins | sample III_Fen_E2_1_FD_198760 | JGI IMG/M metagenome (GOLD analysis project Ga0302284, IMG submission 198760) | Peat permafrost microbial communities from Stordalen Mire near Abisko, Sweden - III_Fen_E2_1 | ecosystem: Environmental > Terrestrial > Soil > Wetlands > Permafrost | place: Sweden: Abisko...
CTGAAACTTTAATATACTCTGCCCCACGGTATTTAACCTTGTAGTAAGCATCATAAGAGGCAAGAGGAGAATTATCCACTATCTTTGCTATTGAGGCATATTCAATTAACGGCTTTAGTTCTAAATGAATTTTAAAAGGCAACGCACGCACTTCTTTTCCATTTATAGAGCATGAAAATTGTAATACCCCTTCAATATCTCCATCTGGATTAATTTTATAAAGTTCTTCATTGGTTATTGGGGCAATCGTACTCGAAAGATTATTGTCAACTAACAAAATAGATTGTGTTTTACCATTTGCTAATGGTAAGATAAACTCCCATTTCGGATTTTGTATAGAAAGTGTTCCTCTTTCAATACTGAAACGATGAGATTCGTATGCTGATGCAAGACCTGTATCCGGAATATCATCACTTACAATCTTAATTTGAGACGGTGATTGGGTATTCCATCCTAATTTATTTAAAATAGCTTGAGTTGTTTCATCTACTTGAAATGCGTAACTTCCAACTTGTAAATCACTTCTCATTAAAGAGTTTTCATCTTTCAAGAAAACAAATGGTGGGGTATCAGCTGTGTAGGGAGGGGATTGGAGTTGGTATTGTCGACTGTTCGCATTTACCCAAAATGTTTGCCCTGGAGCATTTATATATGACTTCAATTCTTCATTAGGCTTACCTTCATTTGGATTTATAGAGGTCAGTTTTATTCCATTAGAATTTGTAACAAGTTCATCAAAAACAGAGTAACCTCTCTGCAGACTACAGATATAATTGTCTGGGTCTTTTATGGTAATACTTGAACCAAATCCTAAAATTCTTGCAATCGCTCTCATGATCCCATAAGTCAGATTATTACCATTAGGGGAAATATTATCCTCTAGGCTATAGTCCCATATAGTATTTGAGTTAATGGTGATAATGCCATCAGGAGAAGAAATATCATGCTTTTTCGTCGGATCTTTATATCTTTCAAGAGCACTTGGCATATACGTACTATCAATCACATTATAACGGACTGTTGTACGTATATCCTCTTTGATATTTTCCACTTTAACTTGAATGAAAATGGAGTCACAATTAAGAATACTTGCTTCCCATACAGAAATAGCATACTCTACACACTTTTTAGCCTGTTCTTCAATATCTGAATTAGTTACTACAATAGTGGAAGAATTCTTGTTTACTCTCTGAGCTTTGGGCAGGATGGGGAGTCTATTAGGTTTAGTGTTATTACTTGTGTAATAGTCTGAATATGTAACTGCTATGCTATCTTGAGCTGCCATACGGCAAAAAAATGAGCTAATAAAGCATATCCAACACAGCATAATACATCTCATGAAGTTGCTTTTTGTTTTTTCTTTATTTATATTTATCATACGAAAATATTTGTGAAATACTGATTGTTAGCACTTCTTGTTAATAACTATTTGAAAGATTGACATTCGTCAATAGGCACATAATAGCTAAATATTCCGGATAGAGTGCTGTTTCCTGTTCTTTTATAACATTTAAAGACTGCAGCGATGTTATCTTCGTTAGGAGAACATCCTATATTATCAATTGTATTCTCACTATAAGAATTAATATTAAATCCTAAAAATAGGAATAAAAGAAAACTTTTGCAATAACTTGTTCTCATGTTTATTTTTTAGATTTCTGGAATATTTGTGTATGTCTTTTCCAGTATCCGATGTTTTCTAACATGTTGCAAATGTAGTAAAAAAAAATAACCGCACAAAATTCCATGTAAATAAAATGGCAAATTATATAGAAAAATATATTTTACATTTACTTTTGTTCTTTATCAGGTAGTAATAATTCCGAGAATGAAACGATGGGATCTCTAATTTCTTTGTTCTCATATAATCTTCTAGTTATTTCTGATGACAATATCACTATTAGTATGTTAAGTTACATGTTATCAAATATTTATATGTTAAAATAATAGTGATGTTGCCCCTTTTAAACATCACTCCAAACATCACTTTCAGCTTATTTAGATGGATTTAACCGCTATTCTGTCGGATTTTGAAAGCTATCTTCAAGAAAAGTAAATCAACTTATTTTACTTAGTAAATCAAGTTAATTTACTATCTAAAATAACTTATTTTATCAAGTAAAATAAGTTGATTTACTGATGTCTAGGTCACGTTTTGCAATACGACAAGTTACCGATAAATCTGTCAAAGCTTCCTTGGTGAAATATTGTTCTCTTTTACCGTAGTAAGATACGGTTGAAATGTGTTTGAAAAAAGGGGAAAAGTGCGAAAGTGATGTTTGGAGTGATGTTTAAAATGGGCAACATCACTATGATTTTCAATGATAAATATCTGAATATATGTAAGTTATTAATGTAGTAGTGATATTGGACTTAAAATATAAATATTTCTATAGCAGAATCGGTCGACATGGCTACCAAGTGAATGCAGTTATCTTCTGATGAGCGATGATCCTGTGGTGGACGCATCACATCCATTCACCTGTACCGCATAGATACCGTGAGGTAGTCCGCTTAGGCTAATGGTATAAAATAATGATAGATTAACGGATTCTACACTCTTCAACAATACTCCGGTGATGGAATAGATGTTTACCGTGAAAGCCTTTACAGGTGCGTTCTTGAAATCTATTCTCACATCACCGTCGGATGTAGGGTAGATGTTGACAGCTGAGGGCTGGCTGGAGGATAGGCCTTCTATCCCGTTGATGCCAAGAATATCGAGCAATCCCCGGTAAGCATCAATCTCCCCGTAACCATAATCATTGTTCGGATAGGAGAGGGACGGGTCGTGATGAGAACAGGTGCGACTGAATATGCCCTTGATATCTTCTGGAGTCAGCGTGGGCTTGGCTTGAAGCCAGAGCGCAATGACTCCACCTACGACAGGTGATGACATAGAGGTGCCGGAATTGGTGTTCCATGCGTAGGTGCGTCCGCCGAACTGGAAATGTTCAACATCCCATGAGATGTCACCGGCATCAGGATTATGTTCCAGATAATAGCTACTGTAGGAGGAAATGATATTGGTGCCGGGAGCCATCACGTCAGGTTTGATGCGACCGTCAAGGGTGGGACCCACCGAAGAATAATTGGCACGCTCACCGTTAGTACCCTGAATAAAAGATTTGTACTCACCTTGATAGTTGATGATACCTGTGCGATACGAAGTAGCGCCTACAGAGATGACGCTTGGCGCACTTGACGGGGTATTGACACAGTGAGTGTTGTCTCCTGCATTCAGTGTTGCATCTTTGGCATTGGTCGTCAGGAATCCTGCATATTGGAAAAATTCCGTATCAACACCATTGCCCACAGCTTCAAAAGAGAGGTCTGTATGAGTCCAGAAGTTTTGATTGCTAGTGATGATCACGTCGTATGCAGTCTTATTGACTCCATAATGGGAGTGATATCCCTGAATCTTAAATGTGTATTGGAAGTCTGATATCGTTACCGTATCCTCAAACAGCGAATCTTTTCTGGATAGGATGTTCTGAGTCGGAATGAGTAATGTATCGGTTTGGTCGTTATGGTAGAATTTAAAACGTAAAGACATGTCGTTATTTCCTATCAGTGAGAAGGATATATACTTATCCCATGCCGTGATGAATGCACCTTTTGACTCTTCGTCTGCCGTCTTGTGGAAGTATCTGTTGAGTTGGGCATTGTTGCCTGCTGATGAAACGATGATACGCCCGGGACCTACCAACTTATCAAGTGTTGCATAGTAGAGGCTGTCATCACCGTTGATAGACTCGTTACCACCTTCGCTGAACGAGATGACGCAAGGCTGGCCCATACTTTGGGCATAATCAAAGATATACATGAACCCCATAAGGTCTGTGGCACTAGTATATTTATAACGGTCGACGCTGTCAATCAGATCATAGTCGTCGCCGGCACCATTTGCCACAAGACAGATGTCGCTTTCATAAGCGATACCCCGGTATTTGCTGTTATACCCGCTTCCTGCAGCAATCCCCAGGGTATGAGTGCCGTGTGTCTGTGACTCACCGTCACGCGAGTGGGCATAGCGGAGGAGTGATTTCTTTGATGTATATTCGTTGCCCACATAAAATCTGCTGCCTACGGTATCAAGGGAAAGCTGGTCCCACAGTCGTTTGATGCGATAGGTGGTTGCAGTGTGGTCATAAAAGTTCGGGTGGGTCAGGTCAAAGCCGATGTCCTGAATACCCATCACGACCCCTTTCCCCGTGAATGCCTGAGGAAGGCTTGTTCCGGCATACACCGGCAGGGCATTGATATGTAAGGCTGTGGAATCCATAAGTGCCGAACAACTGCGGTTGGTTTCAATCCGTTTGACGTTTGTATCAAGCGATAAGGCCCCAAGGCGGGAAAGAGGGATATCTGCGATATAAGTGTCGCCGAAGCATGCCCGTTGATTACAGCCATTTGCTGCGAAGATGCTGTCTGCTTTTGTTCCGATCCTCACGAAGGCACAGATACGCTGTCTGTGCGTGTCTGCTAGTGACGGAGACAATCGTCTGCCGCCACCATTCTGGATGGTGACACTCCGTACCAGTGATGACATCTTCGAGTAATCGGCATTCTGAGCGCCTGTCTGTATGACGAAGACTAGTACGAAAAAGGAAAATATCAACCTCTTCATGCTGAAAATTAACTTAAATAATCTCTCAGAGCAATTCTGTCTGCTTGATTTATTTTCTGATTAGGTAATGGATAACGGCAAAACCTCCGAATATCTGAAGGAGCATGCCGGGGATGCCGACGCGGAAGTCTTGGATTGCCAGATAGAAACTGCCGTTGATGGCCACTTCGATAGCTGAACCGACGATCTGATAAGCCAGTACGACGCCTGTGAGCATGAGCAGAGAGGCTTTCTTACTGCGTTGTGCGATGAGGCTTGCTGCAACGGCGAGTAATACCGATTTAATCAATATCGAAGGAAGCACGGCTGCGGCAGGCATGCCGAAGAGGGCTGAGTTGATGAGTGGAGAGAATAGAGCGGTCATCAGTCCCACTCTCATTCCGTATTTATAGGCACCAATAAGGGTAAAGAAATATATCGGTAAAAACATCCATCCACCTTGTGGGATGAGGTGACACAACTGTGGTAATGCGATATTACCAAGAATGAACAGCGCAGCCATGATATATGTTCTGCGATCGCTGAGGTTCAGCTGATAAAGTTTAACGTTAGATTCCATCATTGTATTTTTTATTTCGTTTATAAACTCGGTGATGATAGGGAGAAGTTCTTGCGGATTGTCACTGACCGTGCAGCGTTTTTCCATCGGACAGAAGTCACTTTTGTCGCGGTTGAGAATTAACGGAACCTCCTCGTCGTAATGCACCTTGATGCCTGCCGTCTGAAAGAGTTTCAGGGCGGGGGTGCTTATCCTTGGGGTCGTGGCTTCTTTCACTCCGCCAAGTACCATGAGTGCTGCGGCAGCTTTGCCGATAACCTTATCGGTGATTGAGGCACCATGAAGGGCTTCGGGCTCGTTGGCGAGTAGTTCGAAAAGGTCGATTACTCCACGGCGGGAGAAGGTCCGTTCTGCTCCGTCTTTTCTGATGATAAGAGTATATTCCATCTTATTGAATCTCTATTTTGGTTTTCTTTACGTTTGTGCCGACATAGAATTTCTTGGCTGTAAATTTCTCGCTGCTGATCACATTTTTAACAATGAGTCTTAAAATAACGAAAGGTTGTTACGGCAATATCGTAGATGATATGAATCAGACCTTTACCAGGACCTCTAAAGAAGACTTCTCTCCAACGACCCATAAGATGTCACCTTGTTTGAACGGGCTGGACGGGTCTATTTGTGTCAGCTCATCCTCACCTTTTTCCATACCTACAACCATACAGTTGTACTTGTCTCTTATTCCACTTTCTTTTATGGTCTTACCAAGAAAACTACATTTGGAACTAATAACAATCTGACGAAGTTTCATCTCACGGTTTTCCATGTTGAAGTCGTCTTCATAGATCTCGTTGTTTATGATATTACTTAGATGTGTCAGCTGTTCGTCGCTACCGATAACCTGTATCTTGTCGCCGGGGAACACATAGGTTTCTCCGCTAGGGATGTTAAGTCTTCTCTTACCTCTCAGAATACTGCTTACATGAACACCGAACTGCTGCCTTAGCGATAATTCTCTAAGGGTCTTACCGGCACATTTCGAGTTCTCCGGAATGTCTATATCTGTTATGTGAATATCACGGTCGAGAAGATGATTGGCATATAAGGGCTTCTTCTTTCCCATCACCTGTGCTTCGATTTCCCGTGAAAGGAGGTTGTTCATGAACATCCGTTCCATCGATATAGAACCTTTCTTCAGCTTGTGTGACAGAGTCATCAATATCACCAACACCAAAGCTATGCTTATCATCAAAGCATCGGTGAAGCGTGTGAGGAAATTGCAAATGTAAAAAACAAACGACACGGCGATGATTAATCTTACGATGATGGTGAAGATAAGGGGCAATCGGTTGAATCCACTCTCTGTCCATAATTCTTTAAACTCCTCACTGTGGTTTTTCTTCATGACGAAAGCGCGCAAGAACGGTGAAATAAGTGCCACGGTGATGATACCGCACACTGCATTTGCCCACCAGTGGGGGAGAATGCTGCGTATGAAAGGAAGGAAGAAGGTAAACATGAGAGCGATGATCGCAATGGAGAGAATGGAATACACGACCGTCTGACGAATCAGAGCGCGGATCAGTTTCTTCCAATTGTTCTGCGGTGTCACTGAGGGTTGGCTGACCGTGATGTTATTAAGTAGATAGATCCATGACGGGGGCAGATGTTTTTCCATTTTATTGTAGCATGGGGTGGATGCCTTAATCATGTATGGCGTAAGAAAAGTTGTAATGACAGATACGGCCACGACAACGGGATATAGAAAATGACCTATCACTCCTAATGAGAGTCCCAGTGAGGCAATGATAAAGGCAAATTCACCGATCTGTGCCATAGAGAATCCGCACTTCATCGCGGTCTTCAGCGGTTGCCCGCTGAGCATGAATCCTGTGGTGCCAAAGATGGCCTGACCAATCAGTATCGTGAGTACTAATATGATGATAGGTACAGCATAGTCAACGAGAATAGAGATATCCACAAGCATACCGACAGACACGAAAAAGATAGCTCCGAAGAGATCTTTTACCGGTCCTACTATCTTTATGATCTTCTCAGCTTCTACTGTTTCCGCGAGTATGGAACCCATGACGAAAGCTCCGAAAGCACTGCTGAAGCCAACCTCCGATGCAATGATCGCCATGAGAAAGCATAGTCCTATGGATACGATGAGAAGCGTCTCCTGATTGATTAACTTACGAAATCGGCGAAGGATATACGGTATTAAGAAGATGCCCACGACAAACCATAGAATTAGGAAAAATCCAATTCGTATAATACTCGTAAACATCTGTCCTCCCTCCATCTCGCCGCTGCTGGCCATGGTTGACAACATCACCATCAGGACTATGGCGAGGATGTCTTCGAGGATCAGTACGCTCATGACGAGGCCTGCAAAACGTTGCTGCCGCAGTCCCATGTCATCAAAAGCCTTATAGATGATCGTGGTACTGCTCATTGCGACCATCCCACCGAGGAAGATGCAGTCCATCCGATGCCAGCCGAAACCGTGGCCTACGACCATCCCCAACATCATCATACAGAACATGATGGTGACGGCGGCGATGACCGGGGCTGCACCCATCTTCACGATCTTCTTGAATGAAAACTCCAGCCCGAGGGAAAACAAAAGGAATATTACGCCTATATCAGCCCATATCTTGATATCGACTTCATCGATTACCGACAACGTGTAAGGCATTTTGGGGCTGACAAGGAATCCTGCCATTATGTAGCCAAGAACTAACGGCTGTTTTAGCTTTTTGAATATCAGCGTTATTACAGCAGCACTGATGAGTATCAGCGCAAGGTCGTTGATGAGGTTAGGCAGTTCATTCATTGACTCAATCGTTATATTCGGCTGTAAGTTCGCAGATTTTGATAATCACCTGTGTAGCTTTCTCCATCGATTGAATCGATACAAATTCATAAGGACCGTGGAAATTGACTCCTCCTGCAAAAATGTTAGGACAGGGAAGACCACGGAATGACAGCTGAGCTCCATCCGTTCCACCGCGTATCGGTTCTACACGAGGAGGGACACCCACTTCCTGCATTGCTTTCAGCACAAGGTCGATGACATGCATCTGTGGGTCAATCTTCTCTTTCATATTGTAGTATTGGTCACGCAGTTCTATCTCAGCAGTGCCTGGACCGTATTTCTCGTTGATGGCATCCACCTGACGGCTGATGGAAATTTTGCGATCCTCAAATTTATTACGGTCATGGTCGCGTATGATATAACTCATCGTAGCCTTCTCTATATTTGATTCCATACCGAGCAAGTGATAGAAACCTTCGTAGTCCTCAGTCGTCTCAGGTGTTTCATTATCAGGCATCATCTGGGCTAGCTCTGAAGCCACACGGTTGGCATTAACCATTTTATCTTTGGCATACCCTGGGTGAACACTCACTCCGTGGATAATGATTTTTGCAGATGCAGCGTTGAAGTTCTCGTACTCCAGATCACCTAAGTCTCCGCCGTCCATCGTGTAAGCCCATTGGCATCCAAATTTCTCGACGTCGAAATGATGCGCACCCATGCCAATCTCTTCATCCGGGTTGAATGCTATTCTTATATTGCCGTGTTTAATTTCATGATGTTTTTTCAACCATACCATTGCCTGTACAATCTCTGCAATGCCGGCTTTGTCGTCAGCTCCTAGTAGAGTATGACCGTCGGTAACAATCAGGTCTTCGCCGATATGACTGAGCAGCTCGGGGAATTTCTTCGGTGAAGAAATGACATCATCAGAAAGCAGGATGTCGCTTCCGTCATAGTTGTTGACGATGTGTGGATGAATGTTTGCGCCACTGCAATCGGGACTTGTGTCGTAATGACTTATAAACCCAATTGTGGGCACATTCTTTCGGATGTTTGACTCCAGAGTAGCATAGATATATCCCTGGTTATCCAGTTCCACATCGCTAAATCCTTCGTCTTTGAGCTCCTTTTTTAGGAACTCGGCAAACACTAACTGTTTTGGTGTACTCGGTACAGACTCGCTGTTTTCGTTCGACTGTGTATCAAACTTCACGTAATTTAAAAATCGTTCAATAATTTCCATGTTATTTCTTAAATTCTTTTGTTATCAGAGTCGTCCCGTCTGTCATCTCTTCTTGAATGATGTAACAGCCGGGAACGGTATAATTTCTAATTTTTATTCCGCTCGCAGTGAATGTATTACGGTTTTTAATAGTCTTGGATGTCGTCGCTGATGTTACTGGTGTAGCTAAAACAAAAGAAGACTCAGCAGGCTTGCCATAGACCGCGAGCTTCTTGACAGCCACTCTGTTGCTGCCTCCGTTGAGTATTACCTTTACAAATCGTGCCTGAACATCAGGGAATGTCGTTACTATCTTGTCTCCGTCACTCGTCATCGTGGCGTTAGGTATATTCATATAATTCCCATCAGTTTGGCTGTACTGTACAGTAATGGATGTTGGAGCATCCTCTCCCGCCATTGGAGTCAGCACCACTTTATTAATCTTATATGAGTTACGCATTCTGAAAGCAATATATTCAGAACCTGAAGACGCATTGCCAAGAGTCTTATAGAAGGTATCATCCTTTCCATCGATGACACAGAAAGGCAGATGGCTACCTTCCTGCGAAGATGCGTAGGCGTGAGTTCCGTAGACTACATTGCGATAGTCACCCGGGAATGAGTCTTTGGCAGCTGTTACTGTGTTGTTGACGATTGATACGTACATTTGTGCATCCTTGTCAATTGTTATATTTGAACTTTGCTGCTTGCCATCTTCGTCGATAATCATTACTTTTACGGTTTGGGCAGCATCACTATTATTATAAATATAGGCAGCACGTGAGTTCTCGTCAGCCTGAACAGCCTGGAGCCTTGTTGCACCATCTATAAAGACCTTTAGTTCGTTGGCTATGTTATAGTTTTGTGCACATACGAATGATGCACTACCATAGTTGCCGTTGATCTCCGTCACACGTGTAAATACAGGAGCGCCTTTCTCACAAGTGATGTTTACTGGAAGTGTGGATGTTGAACCGAAGAGGTTGCTGATGAGCAGGTAGTTGGTGCCGTCAGGGTCGGGCACTACAACTCCGTGCCATCCGGTTGTCCATCCATCGCTTTTTGTCAAATCTTGTATTCCTTTCTCAAGCGCTTTTGTCTGCTCGGCTGTTACATTGCTGTAGTATACGAAGTTGCGTATATGGTTCATTGTTGTTCCGACAGCACTTGAGGTGGTGGAATAACTGGGATAGATCTTTGCCGTGTATATGGAGTTGTTGTTTGAACGGTCGCCAAACCCCATCTGATTGCCGTCTTTCTTGCAGACAAATCCTACTTGATTATCGATATTTGCCCATGTGCTGATGAATTTCGATTCTGTAGAACCGTCGGTCTGTATGCTTGTTATCGCATCGTTGTTATTATAGTAAATAGTTCGCTTGGGTTTCGTGAACGGATCAACAGAAATACCCATCATACCACCTTGTTCTATTGATACCGTTGTTGCACTGTTTGCCTTAAGGGCATCAAGCAGTATGACAGCATTGCCGCTGGTAGAATAAAGAACGAAGGCCTGAGGAATGGTACCGTTCACGGCATTGACAACACCGTTCATGGCCCATGAGTCTGGGAACATGGCGTATTGACCTTTCAACGATGCCGTGTAATCACTACGGTCGTAAACACCAATGATGTTTCCCGTGTTATGGGTTTTAAAGGGAACCATGATCTTGTTTTTATCAGGTGAGTTGGGTACAATGATACCTGTGTAGTCTTTCAGACCATCACTCCATGAAAAACAGGTGAAGCGATCCTTCGACATTCCTCGGATGATATTTTGTCCGAAGAAGTATTTAGTAGTGGTATGCTGTTTGCAGTAATTTTCCCAGACTGTCGGTTGCATATTTCCCACGCTGAAGAAATCATGAAGCAGGTAGGCCATCATGACACGGTGAGCGGTAACACCCATACGGCGAGGGCCAATATCTGAAAGGAGCATCCAGCTGCCGTCGGAGGTTGTCGTTTGCCGTGCCTTGGTATATTTCAGAGCCATATTCTCAAGCATAAGAGCATCCGGATCCCTAAAGATTGTAGCCATGGCAGTATAACATGGAAGTTGGTCGTATAGAAACATGCTCCAGTCATTGCCGTTAGGCATAGCGAGTTCACCGTCAGCAAGAGCCAATTCTTTTAGTACATTGTCGAAGACTGGTTTTTGATTCCACAGCAGATTCTCGGCTAGGTCGAATTTCTTCGTCGAGCCATTGTTTTGTTGCATAGCCTTTAGTGCGAGGTAACTCTCACAGAGTTCTTCAATGACCACATTCTGATACGAGGTATGGAAATAGTTGTGGTTCTGTAGTGTATAGTCGTTGTATAAATTCTGACCTATATACCACGAACCAGCTGTTTTGCCGGCGATAGTAGTCGTGTCGCTGCTGTCTTGCAGCATTGAATAACTGTTTGAGGCAAACTGTTGCATCTTAAGATACCATTTGTTGGCAGCCGTCTCGTCAGGATAGAGGGCGCACGCTATGGCAAGAATATTTGTGTCCCATCCGTTCTCTTCGGCTTTGGTGTCACCGCTATAGCCTGTAGGGATAGTGCGACTGAGATTATAGTTGGCTTCAGACAAAATAAGTGATTTTACGTGTGCCTTATCTGTTGTAGAAAGTGCGTCACCGAGCATCCACGCGGAATAACCGACACTCTCGCTCCATAGTGAACTTTCCCAAACAGTGCCCCAATAAGAGCTATTGGTGGTTTTGCTCAACTGATTGCTTGTATGTGTGGAATATGCCCAAACGAGTGATTTAATGGCCATTTTCTTAATGTTGTCGTAGGTGATACCTGCAGGGAGTGTGATGCCGGCAGGCTGGGCATATTTGCATAAGAATGCACAGATCATTGACATATCTGCGTTGGTACGCACACCGTCTTCGTTATTCTGTCCGGCGCTATTGGCTTTGAAGTACCCCATAGCTGTGCCTTCACTGTTGGTTCCGGCATCGGTATAGATACTTTTAAGATAAGTTGAAAATTTTGCAAGCATGTTGAGACAGTCAGATTTCATACTGTTCTCTCCAGCATAATCAGTTGTGATGACACCTTCGGTTGGGCTGGTGATGTCATCTTCTGTTGCTGCATGCGAACTTAGTGACGATGCGCAAATTAACAATCCAATAAAGAAACATTTCTTCATCATATTATCATTGAGAGCTAGTAATATAAGATTTGAGTTAGTTAGGAGGTGACCCCGATGGGATTCAAACCCATGACCTTCAGAACCGGAATCTGACGCTCTATTCAGCTAAGCTACGGGGCCTTATCAGAATGCAAAGATAGTTATAAATTTTGAAATAGAGTATATCGAGGCCAATTTTTTGAAGAAATAAAATAATCTGTTGATGCATAATGATGCAAGGAAGATTAAAAAACTGTCATTTTGCAAATTTATTATCTTAATTCGTTGCACGTTAATTAATAATAAGTATCTTTGTAACGCAAAACAACAAACAAAAGAAATAATAATATAATTGTAATGAGTAATCTTATTAAGCCCGTTGGCTATGAGGCTCTGCTTGATATGAAACAAACAGAGCAGGGGATAAAGTTGATTAAAGACTTCTTTCAGCAGAATCTTTCTACTGAATTGCGTCTACGTCGTGTGACTGCACCTCTTTTTGTGTTGAAAGGAACAGGAATTAATGATGACCTTAACGGCGTGGAACGTGCAGTTACATTCCCAATTAAGGATATGGGTGATGTAAAAGCAGAAGTGGTTCACTCACTTGCTAAATGGAAACGTCTTACTTTGGCCGAATATAAGATAGAAGAGGGTTATGGCGTGTATACGGATATGAATGCCATACGTGCTGACGAAGAACTCGACAATCTTCATTCTCTCTATGTTGACCAGTGGGACTGGGAGGCTGTCGTCACCCGTGAACAGCGTTCTGTGGAATTTCTTAAAAGTGTGGTTTGCCGTATTTATTCTGCCATTCTGCGTACAGAATATCTTACTTGTGAAACATATCCACAGATTAAAGCATATCTGCCTTCTGAAATTACTTTCATTCATAGCGAGGATTTGTTGGCAATGTATCCAGAGAAATCTCCCAAAGAACGTGAAGATGCTATTTGCAAGAAATATGGTGCCGTCTTCATTATGGGTATCGGTGGCAAGTTGTCGAACGGTGCGGAACATGACCTTCGTGCTCCTGACTATGACGACTACAGTACGGTGACCGAGAATGGCAAGGCCGGTCTGAATGGTGATATCCTGATATGGTATC
>Ga0302284_1000924_pt1 | contig 13312 bp, 12 predicted proteins | sample III_Fen_E2_1_FD_198760 | JGI IMG/M metagenome (GOLD analysis project Ga0302284, IMG submission 198760) | Peat permafrost microbial communities from Stordalen Mire near Abisko, Sweden - III_Fen_E2_1 | ecosystem: Environmental > Terrestrial > Soil > Wetlands > Permafrost | place: Sweden: Abisko...
TCGATATTCACCAAGTTCTACATTTGGCAAAGGACAAACAAATTACGCAACACCATGGAATAATAGTTAATTTGTTAGAATTCTTACTGAATATATAAATAAAGAATCAAATTTCTCAATGAATTTTTGAATAAATAGAATAAAAATAATAATTTAATATGGCTACAGTCGCATTGGACCTTTCGCAATTCAAATCAGCAGGTATATATACTGTTGAAGTTGACAACTCAGAACGTATAGTTGTTACAACTCAATCTTTAAGATTGATAGCTGGATTCTCGGGAGTGGGCCTATTCAATACACCCGTTTTCATAAGATCATCAAAAGATTTAAATAAATTTTATGGATTAACAGATGCTAAACTTGAAAGAAAAGGATCATTTTTTCACAGATCAATTACCACTTCTTTGTTAGCAGCTCCTGTATTTGCAATCAATTTACTTAGCACTAATAATGCTAATAGTTCACCAACTGCAGATAAAGTAGAATTCATTGGTTTGGGATTAAATTCAGGTGTAAAAGAAGATGCATCATTATATGATACAACTACTTACACAGATTTATACGTTAATTTCTTCAATCGTCAAAGATTCTGGACTCCAGACCCTGAATATTTACAAGGTGTTGTTGCTAACAAATATCTTGCAGCTTCAGCAGTTGATGCTCCATTTTTCCAATTCGTTAATACGGGTACCAAAAAAATGTCATTCATTATAAGAAAAGCTCAACAGCTTAATCAGTATAATGTTGCTGCAAAAGATTGGTATGGTACAGAAGCTAATATTCCTCATGAATGGATACGTCCTAATGATTTAATCAAGGATTATTTTGTTCAAGTTATTGCAATTGAAGGTGATTGGACAAATTATACTTCTTTATCAACTGACCCTTATTACTCACAATTTTTTAACATAAACGGTGCAATCCCTTCACAATTAGCTAATTTTATTAATGCTACAAACGTTAATTTAATTGGTTCATGGACTGGAACAATTATTCCTGATTTCTTAGATCAAACTGGTGCAAGCCAATACATAGAAACTATTATCAATTCTAATACATCATTAACTGGCATATTAGTAAATATTAACAAAGAAGCCTTAGACCAATTGATGTGGAGCGAAAGTAATAGCCAATGGACTATGGGAGATGTTAGCTTAGGTAATGCAAAACAAGTTGATCTTGTTGGTCATAATCTTATTGATGCTAGTAATAATGTAAGTGCTAAATTCTTAAGTTATCAATTTGATGTTTCTAACAATGTGATTCATCAAAATGTTACATTAACAACTTATCCAGGAAGCACAACGGGTAGAAAATTCAACGTAGATGCATCTAATGCAGCATTAGTAACAGTAGGTTCACTTCTTAAAAAGACTTCTATTGCAGGAGTTCCTAATGGAGTAACATACGTTACTAATAAATATTATGATGCATCTCTTTATATTATTACAACTGCAGAAGCAGTAACTGCTGGAACCGTAATTGTTCAAAAACCTATTGATGATGCATCAATTTGCACAGCATACAAATTTGTACAACTTGATGGATTGAAACTTACAAATAGACATCTTCCAGGTTTTGATACTGCCGGCGCTCCTAATTTAGAAGCAGGTGTAACAAAAATCTATTCAATGTTAGAAGACGCTGGAATCAACAGAGGATTAACAAACAAAGATATGATTAACTATCGTTATATTGTTGATACAATGGCTTATGGATTAAGCGCTAATATGGGTGGAAAAGCTTATCTTTCAAGATTAGCAAAAGCTAGAGGTAAATGTACCGCTATCTTAAACGCTCCTTCAATTGCTCAGTTCGCTGCCGCTACAGACCCTTATTTCTGTGATACATTTGTATCAGGACAATCGATTCCATCCTTTAGTTCAGAATGGATTCCTCAAGGTGGTAACCCCGATATGATTAGATCATTCAGATTTAGTTTTCCTACTGAAGAAGATGGCGCTAAATATTGCGGAGTTTTTGGCCCGTTCTTAAGATACAGTGATGGAGCAAAACTTATTAACGTTCCACCTGCTGCAGATGTTGCAAATGCTTACGTAAGAAAATTCTTAGGTGGCAACCCATTTGCAATCGTTGCAAACAGAAACGGTATTCTTTCTAATCCTAATTTAGCTGGAGTTGAATACATGATTGATAAGACAGACAGAGATTTCTTGGAACCTTTTGGATATAACTCAATCGTTCAAAAACCAGTATCTGGACAAATAATGATTTATTCAAATGCAACAGCTTTCCAACTTGTTAAATCTGATTTCAACAACTTACACGTTAGAGAATTGCTTAACACTTTGGAAATTCAAATTGAAGAAGTTCTTGAACCATACGTATTTTCATTTAACAATCCAGTAACAAGATTGAACATCGTTAACTCGGTTAGCCCAATTCTTGAATCAACGAAAGATGCTGGTGCTTTAACTAAATACGAAATTGTAATGGACGATACTAATAACACAGCGGCATTAATTGCAGATGGTTTTGGTATTATAGACATTAACGTTTGGGTAACTGGAGCTCTTACAAAAATTGTAAACAGAATTACAGTTAATAAAGAAGCAGGCTTAAGTTCAGGCGGATTCTCTTTTTAAACAAAGAGACCCATTGAATAAGAATAAATAGAATATAAAATAACAAATATTATCATGGCAGAAAATTTCGCAAGCCAAGGCTTATTCGGATTATCCCACTTCAGAAACTCACGTGCATCACAGGAATTATTTGAACCGGTGTATTTGAATCTGTTTACATTACAAATCGAATTACCAACAGCCATTGGCTCAACTCAGGAAAACACAAACTTGTTGTTAGAAAATGTTCAAAATATAGGTGGTCTAAAATCTCATAAATTCCCATCATCTCCAGTTGCTCAATATTACAAATGGGCCGCTAGAAGATTCGCTGGTGCTAAACCATCTGAAACCACGATGGATCTTACAATAGATTTTCAAGTCAACATAGATAGAACGCCAAGTGCATATGTGCTTAAAACTCTTCGTAAATGGTGTGACTTAGTTTATGATCCTTTAACTGGACGCACCGGTATAAAAGCAGATTATGTTGCTCCTTGGGCGCTCATTACAATGTATGATAGAGCAGCCCGTCCCTTTTGGCAATGGAAATTATACAATATTTTTCCAATGACAGCACTTCCTGAACCAGCTTTAGGATTTCAAAGTGAAGAACTTTATGCCATTAATGGTTTTGGTTTAGCCTGCGACATGTGGGACGAAAGTATAGTGTAAACATTTTAAAAAAATAAATAGGAGAACTAAAAATTCTCCTTTTTGTGTGAAACTTTGATGGTTTTTTGATATACTATAATATATAGACTATAATACTTAAAATAATATTTTATGGCAGACGAAAAAGAAAATCAAGAAAAAATTCTTGAAGAATTTGTAAACAGAGAAGAAGGAACTCAAGTAGGTCCAAAAATTACACCAATACCCGTAACTACACAAATGCCTTGGGAAAAAACATTACCCATTGCAAATCAATTAGGCTGGATTCCTTTACCAATTGAAGATATGCCTACTCGCGGAATGTTTTACCCTAAAAATACTGTGATTGCAATTCGTTCAGCAAATGGCGGTGAAATTAGGCACTGGTCAACATTAAGTGAAAATGAACAAGACCCGAATTATCTTTCAGCATTAGATGATATGCTTAATTATGTTATAGAAAGATGTGTAACTATTAAAGCGGCAAATCCTGAAACAGGTGCATTATTGGGTTGGAAAGATATTAAAGAAGTTGATAGATTCTATTTGCTTTTAGCAATTCATGAATTAACATTTCCTGAAGGTGAAAATAAACTTCAAGTTAAATTATCAGATACAAAAAAACTTGATGTAAGAAAAGATATGGTAAGCTATATTACGCTTGACCCTAAACTTATGCAATACTACGATGAAGATGAACGATGTTTTGTGCTTCCACTTAAAGGCAGTAAAAAACAAATTAAGATCGACATTCCTTGTATTGGTGTAACTCAGTGGCTTAAAACTTATATTTTACGAAAACAAAGAGCTCAAGAACAATTTGATGAAGATTATCTTGCATATGCACCTTTCCTTATAAGAAATCATAGAGGATTAAGTGATGATGTTTATAACAAATTCGTTGAAGATTCTCATAAATGGGGAAATCTTGAAATTTCTATAATGGTTAAGATTAAAAAACTATTTGCCGATACAATCGATCCTGTAGTAAAATTTATCGATGAAGGAGGTGCGGAGCGAACTACTCCGCTAAACTTTCAAGGGGGGATTAAATCTCTTTTCATTATTTCAGATCCGTTTAGAGAATTGGGATAAAATCGAATTTATTTTTGCTTTTAAAATTCATGTTCCCCCTTCTGAATTGGAACGATTAGAATATTATCGAATACATAATTTACTAAAACAGTATGAAGAACATATAGAAAGAGAAAATAAAGAAGCTGAAAAACAAAATAAGAGTGCTGGCAAATCATCACAGTTACCAAAGACACCAAAAATTCCAAGCTATGGGGATTATAAATTACCCCCAATGCCAAAAATGGAGATGCCAACATTTAAACACTAAACAATCAAGGACACGAAAGTGTCCTTTTTTGAGTGTGAATAGATATATAAAATAAAGAAATACTAATGCGAACATCTACTGAATTACTAACTGATATTTTAGGCATACTTGTAAAAGTAAGTGCAAGCATAGATTCAGATAAGTCTGGAAAAACAAAAGAAAGAAAAGCTCCAGAAACTATTCAGAGTAAAGCTACTAAAGGATTGGGAATGAATTTAAAAAGCTTTGCTCAAGATAAAGCTACGAATGAAAAAATACGAGATACAGCGTCAACTATGAAGATTTTAGGAGGGGCATTAAATCCGTTAGGCTTTGCTATTTTTAAATTCAATATGTTTGCCTCTGATAAGGCAAAAGCTGCAATAGTTTCATTTTTACATGATATTTTAAATATAGGAAAAGATATTGAGGGCGGAGCTGTGGGTGCTGCAAAATCTGTAGCAGAAACAATAGAAATTCTTTCTACAGCCTTGCCTAAATTAGCATGGGGAACTTTTCTATTCGGTTTATCATCAAGAATGGGATTAGTAGCTTCTGCTGCTATGGGTATTGAAGTTTTATTCACAGCACTTGCAGCAGCTAGTCCTCTTGCGGTTGCCGCATTACCAGCAGCAATTGTGTTAGGACTTATAGGTGTTGCTTTGATGGGTGTTGCTGAAGTTCTTAAATCAATTGCAATTGTTATCGTTGCCTTTGCAGCTTCAGTTGTAATTATGATTGGTGCTATTTGGTTAGCTTCAAAATTATTTGGAGTAAGCCCCGATGAAGCAATGGGAATAGTTGTAAAAACGATTATCATTTTAGCGGGTGGATTTGCACTTATAGGAATTCTATCCCCTTTAATTATTTTATCCGGGATGGCAGTTGCATCTATGGGTGTAGGAATGGGGCTTTTAGGGATTGGACTTTTAGTATTTATGGGTGCAATATCTCTTATTAATTATATGACTGGTGGTCAAAAAGCAACAGACGATGCGTTAATTGGAACATTTAAATCAATTGCACTTATAGCTGCAGTATTTGCTGGCATAGGATTATTTTCAGGCTTAATAATTATGGGTAGCGCTGCTGCTTTAGGAATGGGAGCAGGAATGATAGTTTTATCAGTTGGTATATTAGCATTAGGTGGAGTATCAGCTTTAATAACGAAATTATTCGGACTTGATATGTTCGATATGCTTTTAGGCGTAGCAAAGGGTATAGGAGTAATGGGTTTGTTATTTGCGGGTTTAGGCTTATTAGCAATCGCAATAATTCCAGGCACTGCCACATTATTAGCGATGTCTATTTCATTAGGATTATTTGCCCTTTCAGTATGGGCCATAGGAGCTGTTATTAAACAAATTGGAGGAACGGAAGGAGTTAAGGGTGTCACATCAAATATTGAATTATTAGTAGGAGGTGTAATAGGAGGTGTAATTTCAGGATTCAGTAAAGGCCTTGGAACGGGAACAGAAAAAAATCCATCTGGCTTTCTTGGAATGCTTGGAAAAGTTGGTCAGGTAGCTCTTAATATGGCTGCACTTGTTGGCGCTATTGCTATGATAGGCTCATTATCATTTTCACTTATATTATTTGCAATGGCACTTAAAGCATTTGCTATCGCAGGTGTTATCAAAACTATTGTAGGATATGATAAAGAAGGGAAACCAATTTTTGGTGAATCTATTGATGTTGCAAATATTGGAAATAACATATCATTAACATTAGGTGGATTTTTTAAAGGTCTTGTACAAACATTCAATGATCCAACAAAACTTCCTGATGAATTTGCAGTTGCTAAGATGACGAACATTTTAATGGGCAGAAGTGGACTTAAATTATTAGGAATTACAATTATTTCAGGGCAACCCGGATTATTAGATGCAATTTCTAAATTCGGAGATGTTCTTACGTTATTTGCAAAAATTGATCAAATTCCAGTATATGAAGTAGATAAAAATGGTGTTCAAAAAGTAAAGGGCTGGACAACTCCATCAAAAATTGCGGTAAACATTGTTTCAGCAATAAGATCTTTCTTTGATGCATTTAAAGGTAGTTCATCAACATTAAAAAACTTATCATCTACCACAGCGCAAGAAATTGCTGAAGTTTTACTTGGTCAACAAGCTTATAAATTTTTCGGATTAAAAATTGGAAAAGATAAAATTGGAATATTAGAACCGTTAATGAAATTTGGAGAAGTTCTTCAAACATGGGCTAAAATAAGTTCTGATGGTACAATCCCCGTTGAATATGATAAAGATGGAAAAGTTACAAAATCAGTAAACATGAATACAGTTGCATATGGTATGGGCACAGCAATTTCTGGATTTTTGCAACGTTTAGTAATAGGGTTTAAAAATCAGGCAGGCCCTATAAAAATTGCTACTGCAAGTTTAACAGCTTCACTTAGTACATTTTCTGTGGTAATTAGTCAATTTGACACTCTTTCAAAATCAGTTCAAAACATTGATTTATTAGGAGATTCTGTAGGAAAACTTGCAACAAATATAGGATTGCTAGTTGGGAATATGAGCGGTTTAACCGCAGATAAATTAGATAATCTTCAAAAGATTGCAGACATTTCAAATAAAAATGCCGTAAATATGACAAGTGCTAGTAAGGCATATGTTAAACAGCCACTTCCGGGCAATCAGGGTTCATCTTGGGGTAATGATAATACTGGTGCTGCGGGTACTGAAAATTGGGACGCTATTGGTACAAAAATAGCACAAGCTGTTATGACTAAACTAAATGGACAATTTGTATTTGAATTTCCTGATGGAAAAATGGCTGGAAATGTTACATTCGGAATGAAGAAATAAAATCATTAGTTGTGAAACCTAATATAATTATGTGCATATAAATTATTTAATAAAATTTTATAACTTATATGCAACAATACTTAGATGTACTTCAAAAAATTCTTGATGAAGGAGTAGAAAAAGAATCTGGTCGAGATAATATGCCTAATACAATGGGCATTTCTCATGCTGTCATTCAGATGGATTTATCTAAAGGTTTTCCACTTTTGACAACAAAGAAGCTACACTTCAAAGGAATTGTTAATGAGCTCCTTTGGTTCTTAAGAGGAGATACAAACATCAAGTGGCTTATAGAAAATGGTACAAACATCTGGAACGACGATGCATATCGCTGGTATTTGAAATTCGCCGAAGACAACGGAGGAGATGAACAAAATTGTATCTTAAAGTTCGTGCCTGAACATGACTGCTACAGCATGTATACACACGAGGAGTTTGTTGAAGCTGTGAAGAACACACCAGCAGATGAACTTCCAGTTTACAAGTTCACAGAAACTTACGTTAAGAAACACGGAGGCATAACAGAGTATAAGCTCGGTGACCTCGGAAAAATATACGGCTACCAGTGGAGAAACCAGAACGGTGTAGACCAAGTTAAAGACGTGATCGACGGTTTAAAGAAAAATCCTTACAGTCGTTACCACATCATCGATGGATGGAACAAAGCAGACTTTCCTGAAATGGCGCTTCCGCCTTGTCACTTACTGTATCAGTTCATTGTTAGACCTCTTACCACCGAACAAAGATGGGAATATCTACAGTCAGTCGAATGGAACGATTTCAAACAACAGTCGGTTGAAGACACTGAACTCAACAGGATATGTAACGAACACAACGTTCCAAAATTCTATTTAGACCTCAATCTCTACCAGAGAAGTTGTGACACAATGTTAGGAGTTCCTTACAACATTTCATCTATGTCAATTCTCTTGAAGATCATGGCAAAGGTCTCGAACATGCTCCCAGGTGTAGCAACATGGATTGGTGGCGACACACACCTCTATGTCAACCACTTGCCTGCCGTAGACGAACAGCTTGCAAGAGAGCCTAAAGAGCTTCCGACTATGGAGATAAATAAGGAAATAAATACATTGGAAAATATACTGGCTTTAAAGTTTGAAGACTTTGACCTGCAAGGATACAATCCACACCCGAAGCTTAAAAATCCTACTGACTTATTCACTGGAATCAAAAAACTTGACAGCGATTTTATATCGAAACGTCAGTTAGGAGTGGTCAATGACAATGGAACCGTGTCAGTCACAGAGATATTAAGCTATGACGTTCACCAAAACCCTAACGCAATAACACCACAATGATCTATTTAGAAGATTTTCTTGCAATGAAAGACGTTGGTATGTCTTATAAATTTCATGAACAACAAAAAGTTATACAAACATTATGATATACACATATATGGGAATACCTCAGCAATTAACCATTATCGAGATTATTGAAATTTATCGCGAAAAACGCAATGATGCGGCCGGTTTGCTTTATGACAAAATAATCGATGAATCTGGAACTCCTCTTGAAATTCAAAGCATGATAAAAAATATTAACAAATTGAATAAACAAATAAAAAATATTTATGATATAATGAATGATTTTAAGATTTTATTAAATTCATCTGAAAATAAAATAACAGAATAAATGGCATCAATGTATAAATATGAAGAGGCCCTTACATCGAAAAATTTGATACGCTTTATCCTAATGGCTATAATTTAAGTCCGAAGGGAGGTATAGGATTCAAAGGAGCTACACATTCTGAAGAAACTAAACGTTTACAAAGCGTATGGCAAAAAGGAAAAACCTACATTGAATTATATGGCCCTGAAAAAGCTGCACAAATGAAAGAGGCACAAAGTCAAAAAAAAGTTGGAACAACACACAAACCCCTTAATGAACAAATGATTGAAAAATATGGTGAAGAGGAAGGAGTGAAACGATATAAAATTTTTATATCTAAGCAACATGATAAAAAAATTGGAACAACACATAAACCTCTTAATGAACAAATGATTGATAAGTATGGCGAAGAAATTGGTCGTAAAAAATACGAAGAATTAAAGATAACAAACAAATATTATAACAATAAAGGTGAAAACCACCCAAGTTGGAATACTAAATATTCATCAGAAAGAATAGAAAATGCTCGTAAATCTGCATTAAAAGGTTTTTATACACGATTAGATAAAGATAAAATTGAATTGATACATATTCTGATTAATCAAAATGTATCTTATTCAGAAATAACAAGCAAAACAATTACTATTTAAACAAAGTTAAACAAATAATAAAAGAAAAATTATGGGAGCAATCCGCAAATTAGCATTAACTCTGAATTCATTTGACGCAAGTGAATTATTAGAATCTACAATTTCGCCGATACGTGATCAAGTTGATTACGTTGCAGCATTTTATCAAAAAACATCATATTGGGGAAATAAAATGGATCCTGAGGATATGGAAGAACTTCATCGCCTTCAAAAAATTGGGCTCATTGATGAACTTATAGAATTTAAAACAGATTTAGCTATTTACGCTCGTCAACAAGAAACAGACAAGCGTAATATGGGCATAAAAATGATGAAAGATAGAGGTTTTTCTCATGTTTTAAATGCTGATGCAGATGAAGCTTACGACCCAGAACAATTTAGATTTGCAAAATCTGAAATTAATAAGCATGGGTGGCCAATAACTTATTGGAGTTATGTTAATTATTATCGCGATATGGAGCATTATCTTGTTTATCCTTTTAGACCATTCGTAAATGGCATTCACTCAACTTATTTTACATATACATTCAATGGGCCGGCACCAGGTCCAACAGACCCAACTCGTAGAATAAATAATCCTATGAATATTGGTACTCATTTATTTGACGATAAAGATATCAGAATGCAACATCTTGCATGGATAAGAAAAGACATTCGTAAAAAACTTGAAAATTGGAGTGCTAAAGATCATTTTACTCCAGAACTTATTGAGAAAGCCGTTATTCAATATGAAAATTGGAAAGAGGGCGATTCAGCTGTAATGCTTTTTAATGTTCCTGAAAATAAAGTAATAGTAAAAAAACTTGACACCCGTATAACATCAATCAAAATTCCATGGGTGGAAGAACGTATGAATGCCTGGAAAAAAGAAAATAATTACATTTAAAGGACATTTTAGGACATGCCCAAACATAAAAATAGAGCTAAATTTAAAAAACTTAGCTCTATATGCGTGAATATGCGTGAATATTTTAAAAATCTCCTACTCCAGAACCTCTACCATAACTTGAACCGCGATAAAAATCTGTTTGCCGTTTCCCTTCTGCATAAACTCCACCGCGTATTCTACTTATTAGATTTTCTAAATCTGATTCTTTTATTTTAGTGACATAATTTCTCTTTTCATCATTAAATTTTGCTGAGTAATAGCCTCCTTGTGGATCACTGTTAGTTTTTCTACATCCTAATTTCGCAGCGATATCTTCTAAATCATATCCTGAAAATCCTGATAACCATATCTCTCCATTTTCTAATGTAATTCCTATACTATTATGTGCTGAATTTTTATCCCATTGAGAAGCTCCGGGTTTTAACATAGGAAAAATCCTGATACTACTTTTGGTTGCACTACTCCAACCCACAGCTATTTTTAACGTATCTTCAAGATATTGCATTAACTCTTCATAATTATTGAACTTTTGTTCAAATTTTGATTCATATAAATTTTCTGATACTAATTGTTTTTTCTTCATATCTGCAACTTTTTCTTTTATTTTCTTTTCTCTACTGCTCGGAATTATATCACTAGCAGGAAATTGTTTTTCGACAGGATCTTCAATAATTAATCTAGCAGTTAGAGGATCAACTTTAACTTGTCTTGCTGTGTTTTCATCAAATATCACATAATATTTAACTGCGTTGTCTGCAGTTTTAACAATATCTTGAAGAATTCCAGTTATTCTTACTCTAGTCGGTGTTGCATTTGTTCTAATTGGAACTGCTGATATTTTTGAACCTAATCTCATATATGATAGTGTTGTATCAACTACCGAAGATTTTGGTTCAAGTATATGATTAAGAGGCTTAATTTCATACGTATACATTGAAGTAGCTCCTCCTAAATTACTTGCTCCACCAAAACCCCCTCTTGTGCGAAACATATTACGAGCTCCACTGGAAACTGAAAATCCAGCGCCAGCGGATTCCTTTATAACTTTAAATTTTCTTTTCATATTTTTTATAATATTGTCATATAGTCAATTTGCACTGGTGAACCAAATGGATTAAACACATAGAAACCTCTTATAAGATTTTTTGTGTTTGATGATTCTGGATCATCTGCAGATATCCAAATTCTAAGTGGGCCTACTTTTTCCCATAAATTATGTGTTTCTACATAATCAAGATAATCAGCAGCACTCATAGTATCAGGGTCACAACTTATCCCGCTTTGACCAACATCAATCGTTTTAGTTACTTGACTATATGTGCTATTATCTATTGTCGTGTAATAAACTAATTCATCTGGCACATGATTAATTTCAATCCATTTATCTGATTCTATAATATCTGTGTATGTAACTTTTAGAACATATCCGAGCATTGCACTATTAGGATATTTGTATGCTGCTAAACCAGAAGATACATCTTCAACAAGTGTTTCACCAAAAATACTTGTGTCTGGCAAAAATGAACTTGCTTCAATATTCGTGATATTGAAATAATACCCAGCTTGGCTTCCAGAAAATGATAATGAACTGGCATCTACATAATCAGCTGTTATGTTTATTCCATTATCACTAAAAACAAGATTTAGTGCATTTTCAATATCTATTCCATTGTCATAATCTGATGTTGCAGATATATTGCTATTATAATATCTAAAATTTTTGTAATAATTTAAAGACATGTCAATACTTATGTAATCTCTACTATGAGTTACTGATGCATCATCATCTATGAAAAATCTTTGTGTTCTATTTGTAATTCCTTTTGTTAAGCCCTGAACAAAAATAAGTTCGCCTGGTTGTAAAATTTTTGTTTGCTGAACCCAACCTGTAACAGGCTGCATTATATCACCTAATCCCATTGCAGATATAATGGAGCTGCCAGATACTATGCCCACTTGTAACCCCGGTAAAAATTCAAAAGTGTATGTATCTGATGCTCCAGGGCATTGAGGAAGATCTGGATAGATATAATCGTTAGAAGTATTGTTATTAAATAAATCTGCCATGTAGTGTTATTATTTTGTTTATTTATTCACTCATACCAGATTAAAATGTCTTCTTACACGCCAAAAGGAGCTACTTGCCCCTTTTGCTAATTTTATCTTTATTCCAATCTGTGAAAGGTATTTCTACCGCTTCCACATTTTGTACTTCAACAGGTGTCGGTGATTCATTTGGCAAGACTGTAGATGGTTCTGGTGATGTCTCGGGTGATACGAGCTCATTTAAAGTTTCAGAGTTAATGGATTCCTTAACTCTATTTTTTTCTTCATTCATGAGATACTCTATAACCTCATCTCCTTTAGAAGGTTTATTTATTTCTGATATATTTCTTAATCTATCGATATGACTTTTCTTTTTAAGAGGGTTAACGAATCTCTTAGCTTTCTGTGTTAAATTTTCTGTTTTTTCCACAATATCCTCTTTAACAGGAATTGTATCTTCGTTTTTTTCTGTTTCGATATAATCATTAGCTAAAGAATTCGGCGGATTACTATAATCAGGAATTTCTCCTATTAACTCATTCATATGTTTCATATTATTAGCAACAAGAGCAGTCATGCCAAGTGCAACCACAGGAAGTAAGGCGCCAGCAATCCAAGAAATAATAATTTGATACATTTCAGGATTAGCCGCAGTAACTCCTATTAAAATTGCTTTTTGCCAATAAATCCAATCATTACTT
>Ga0302284_1000925_pt1 | contig 13300 bp, 12 predicted proteins | sample III_Fen_E2_1_FD_198760 | JGI IMG/M metagenome (GOLD analysis project Ga0302284, IMG submission 198760) | Peat permafrost microbial communities from Stordalen Mire near Abisko, Sweden - III_Fen_E2_1 | ecosystem: Environmental > Terrestrial > Soil > Wetlands > Permafrost | place: Sweden: Abisko...
GGTTGAAACAACCCCGTCTATAACAACAAGAGGATCGTTAGAGTTCATTGTACTAAGTCCTCTGATTCTGATGGTAGGTGCTGTACCAGGTGATCCATTATTTACTACGGTAACACCGGAAGCACGACCCTGTAGTGCCTGGTCGGCAGTTGTAACGGGCAAGCTGGTTAATTCTTTACTGCTCACGGATGTAATTGCACCAGTTATTGTTGCCCTCTTCTGGGTACCATAACCAACAACAACAACTTCATTCAGTCCAATTGCCAACTCGACCAAAGTTACATTGATCGAGGTGGATTTCCCGATAGCTATTTCCTGCGATTCCATACCGATAAATGAAAAATTTAGTGTAGTAGCTCCGGCAGGCAATGGAAGAGAATATTTCCCATCGATATCAGTAAGGGCTCCTGTGGTGGTACCCTTCACAAGAACTGTTACACCAGATAATGGCGCTCCGCCAGTGTCCTTGACTACCCCAGTAACTATCTGCTGGGCCATTAGGCTAAGATTAGCCAATAGTAACAAAACAATAAATACAATTCGTTTTAGCATAGGATTGGGTTTTTAAGTAAAACAATTAGTAGGTTTTTTTTATAAATTGTATATTTCACTCAGAGTATGAATAAAATCTATTCAAGAATCCGGTTGATATTATTCAAATTTATTGTATCGGTGCAGGAAGGTTTGTTAATTTCTTAACAATTGTTATAAAAAATAGATCATTTTAATAAAAATGGGGAGGATTGCTGTCAATTTTGAATCCTGTCATGAATGTAAATCAATAGTAAGTGCCAATCATGTATAAAAACAGGTATCATTGGCAGTTTCTATTCTGTATATATAACTGAAAATTTATAAATCCGACTTATCATTAATTTGGAAGCTTAACCTCAGAATGAAAGTGTCCGATCGAACGAAGTGAGATCGTTCCCATTTGCACCAGAGACGAAAACAATGAAACCTGGCCTCCTTTTAAAATTGAATTTTAATATATACCGGTTATTGGATCATGAAAATATTTAAAATAACTTTACATAACTGCTCAGAAATTACAGGCATATACTGAATTAGGGTTTAACAACCTTTAAAAAGATTCATTTGAATAATCAAGATCAAAATCTCAGAAAATGTTAAAAGAGCTTCATAACAAGCACAAATATTTCTTCAATATGCTGGCAGTTCTGACTTTTGTAATTATTGTCAGAATACTTGACTGGCTCGGATGGGAACCCGCTTCGACTCCTGAAAAAACAAAAGTTGTCCTGGTTGAACACCTGTTTCAGTTTATTTGCTTTATACTGATTATTTTAATGATGATTTTAAGTTATCGCTGGGCATTGAAAAAGCAGAACAGGATTATCCTTTATGCCATTATTGTTTTGTATGCTTTTTTGGGACCGGTTTTTTTCCTGTATCTGGGCACCTGGCTCGAAGATATTTTTTGGCCAAAGTATGTTCTCCCAATGTCTTTTAAACTCCTGACAAAATATTCTCCGGGAACAAGTCTGGTTATTATGTTTTTAAGTTCAGCCTATTATGTAACCTATTTAATAGAGCAGTCTGGCAAACAAAGGGAAACAGCTCACAGGGCCGAGTCACTGGCAAAAGATGTTCAGCTTAAAATGCTGCGCTACCAGATTAACCCTCATTTCCTGTTTAATGTTTTGAATTCAATTTACACCTTAATTGATGAGAATACTGAAAAGGCAAAGAAGCTCGTAATAGATATGTCGGAGTATTACCGTTATACCCTGAGCAAGCAGCAACAGACTGTTACAATTGAGAAAGAGATTGATTCAATACTCAAATATCTCGAGATTCAGAAAACGAGGTTTGAAGAAGAATTTCACTATGAGATAGATGTTGATGAAACAGTAAAACAGATACAAATACCAACTTTTCTGATTCATCTTCTGGTTGAAAATTCTGTAAAATACGGTACGAAGACTGAGAAACAAAAACTGATTATCAAACTATCGGTCAGGCAGGTAGCCAGATCACTCATTATACGTGTCTCGAATACCGGAAAATTAGTGAATCCGCCATCAAATGGTGAAAAAAATATTGACGGAACGGGAAATGGTATAGATAATTTAAAATACAGACTTGCTTTATATTATAACGACAATTATTCATTTTCTCTTAAAGAAGAAGCTGGATTAGTTATTGCAACAATTGAAATTACTAATATAAATACCAGATGACAAACCTAAAAGCCATTATCGTAGACGATGAGAGGTTGGCAAGGGTAAATTTGAGGAAGTTACTTGAACCCTACCCCGAAATAGAAATTGTCGGAGAAGCAAGTTCCTGTCAAAGCACGGTCGATATGATCAACATGTTTAATCCTCAGCTGATCTTTCTTGATATACAGCTAAGTGGAGAAACAGGGTTTGATCTGCTTGAAATGATTGACAATACAATCAAAATAATCTTTGTTACAGCCTACGATGAATATGCAATTCGTGCCTTTGAGGTGAATGCCATCGATTACCTTTTAAAACCGGTAAACCCTGAACGGTTGAAAGCAGCAATAGATAAAGTAATAATAAAAGAGAAGGAACAAAAACGGGAGCCAAGGAATTATGAATATTCTGACAGCATCTATGTTCGATTAAACAATTATGCTTCCAGATTTATTAAAATCAGCTCTATAACATTTATTGAACCGGTCGGCAATTATTCGAAAATCGCTACCATTGAAGGCAAACACTGTCTGGTTTTAAAAACTCTGAAGCAATGGCAGGAAGAACTTCCTGATAATAATTTTGTCAGGATACACCGGTCAAGTATTGTTAATATTGAACATGTTGATCACATTGAAAAAAATCCGGATTCCGGGCATCTTGCTTTTTTGAAAAACAAACCGGAACCTCTTGAAGTCAGCCGCAGATATGCCAAAAAACTAAAATCTCTGAATTAGTTATCTGCTCCTTTCTTTCCTTTAAATACCACTTATCATCTTATCTGACCACTGATCATATTTCTCTTTGTTAAGTAGTTGCCTGTGATTTTCTTTGTGTCTATTATTCATTAACAGACAAGTATTTATAATGATTAAAATAAATGACACAATGAAAAAGTTTATTTCAACAACATTAATGATTGCCGTGTTCTCCACACTCGCTTTCAGTCAAAAACTCACTCAAACAGTCAGGGGCACAATCATTGACACCGATAGCAAATTGCCTCTCATCGGGGCTACAGCAGTAATAGTTGGTACTAACCCCCCAATTGGCGCAGCAACTGATGCTAATGGTAATTTCCGGATACAAAGAGTCCCTGTCGGAAGGATCTCCTTACAATTGTCGTATATAGGTTATGAAACTAAAACAATATCAGATATTGTAGTAAACTCAGGTAAAGAGGTAGTCCTTGATTTAGCATTGCAGGAATCTGTTATAAAAATGGATGAAGCCGTTGTTAAGGCATACAGGAAAAAAGGAGAAGCAGTAAACGAAATGTCGCAGCTGAGTTTACATTCCATTACTCTTGAAGAAACCAAGCGTTTTACCGGAGGAATGGACGACCCTGCCCGTGTAGTTTCTTCCTATGCAGGAGTAGCAAGTTCCGATGCAAGCAGCGATATAATAGTACGTGGAAACTCTCCCAAATACATGCAATGGCGACTGGATGGAGCAGAAATTTCAAGTCCATATCACATGGATGATCAAAACTCATCGTTCGGAGCTCTCACAGCACTTAACAATAATTTATTAGCTACCTCCGATTTTTATACCGGAGCATTTTCATCCGAATATGGAGATGTATTATCGGGTATTTATGATGTAAAACTAAGGTCGGGAAATAACGAGAAGTTTGAAGCAACCGCAGGGATTGGTTTAATGGGTATGGAACTTACCCTGGAAGGTCCCTTTAAAAAAGGATATGCAGGCTCATACCTGTTTAATTACCGGTATTCTTCAATTTCGCTTATCAATGATATTGGCCTGATAAATGTACCCGGAGTTGTGAATTATCAGGATGCAACTTTTAAAGTAGTTCTGCCTACTAAAAGATCCGGTACTTTTTCATTCTATGGTCTTGGAGGTTTAAGTGGCTTTTCAATGGATAATATGGGACCGAAGGATCTGTCCACCCCGGGCAGAACAACATCCAGTGCTCTTATCAGTAAAGACTTTCACAAATCAAATTATCTGGCTAATCTTGGTATGAACCATGTTTTGTCGCTGAATGAAAAAAGCTTTATTAAAACATCACTTAATTTTTCCGGAACCGGTGCCGATGATGATGTTTTTGAGACAGATACACTAAGAACTTACAATAATTTAGGTGAGTCTGCAAGGGATTCCGTTTCTCCCAGAATGCATACCATTCAGAGCAGGATAGCGAATTCAGCGATGAGGGCGTCAATTTCCTACAGTAATAAAATCAACAGCAAAAATAAGATTCAGATTGGATCAAAATACACACTGTATAACTTCGATTACTATCAAAACGCCTGGAGTGATAAAGAAGCTTCGCTGTTTAACGTCAATGACTTTAAAAACAATTTAAGTTCCATAAGTAATTTCATAAGCTGGAAGCACAGTTTCACTGAGAACCTAAGCATGGTGGCCGGTTTACATAACATGAATCTTTTAAGCAGGAATGTAAGCACCATTGAACCAAGGTTAAGCGTAAACTGGAAAATTGATAATACAAATTCAGTCCATCTTGGCTATGGTATGCACAGCACCACAGAAAGCATACATAATTATTTTACCAAAATTCAGCAGGATGATGGCAGTTTTACAGAGCCTAACAAAAACCTCGGATTGTTAAAAGCCCATCATTATGTAGTGGGATATGAAAAACGCTTCACTGAAAATTTAATAGGAAAAGTAGAGGCATACTATCAATATCTGTACAATTTGCCTGTCGAAAACGATATCACCAGTAATTATGCCACTATTAATGAAGGAATAGATTATAAATATGTTGAACTGGTTAATAAAGGCAAAGGGAAAAACTACGGAGTGGAAATATCCCTCGAAAGGTTTTTTGATAAAAACTTTTACTTTCTGATAAACAGTTCTCTGTTCGATTCGAAATATAAAACACTGGAAGGTGTATGGCGTAATACCCGTTATAACAAGAACTATATCGTGAATATTCTGTTTGGAAAAGAGTTTAAAAACCTCGGTAAAAAACATAATCAGACCCTGGCACTTAATACAAAAGCTTTGTTTGAAGGCGGCGAACGGTATATTCCATTATTAAGAGACGCGCAGGGGAATGTAGCTGTTGAACCCGAGAACGACAGGTATTTTGACTATAGCAAAGCATATGACAATAAACTCGACAATATCTTTCTGCTGAATTTATCTGTAAGCTACAAGTTCAACAGGCCAAAGGCCACACACGAAATTTTCCTCGATCTTATGAACGTCACAAACAGCAAGGGTAGAATATCAGAATATTATGATGTAAATAAGCCTGGTAAGGTTGGCTATATAAATCAGTTTGGATCTTTCCCCAACTTAATGTACAGGATATATTTTTAATAATTTCAAAATAATTTAAATACAATTCGTTATGAAAAAATCATTAGTCTTATTAGTCGTAGCAACGTTCTTATTCCAAAGTTGTGCTAAAGTATTTTATACTCCTGATGCCAGATACCTTGCAAGCACACATAAAATTATAGCTATAATACCTCCAAGAGTATCAATAGCTGCAAGAAAAAAAGTCGATGCTGCTGCTCTGATTGAACAACAAAAAACAGAATCGATCAATTTCCAGAGAGAAATGTATAGCTGGATGCTTAAAAGAAAAATGCAGGGGACTATCTTCGTTGATATTCAGGATGTTGAGACAACAAATGCAAAATTAGCAGCAGCGGGTTTCCCTGATGCAAATATGCTGACACCAACTGATTTATCCAAAGTTCTAAACGTAGACGGAGTTTTGACTTCTAATTACTCTCTGTCAAAACCAATGTCTGAGGGCTCTGCAATAGCATTGGCAGTCGTTGCAGGTATATGGGGTCCGACAAATGAAGCTGTTGCTTCTTTGTCAATCCACGATAGCGTATCAGATAAGATGATCTGGAATTATGACCATAAACTTTCATCAACTCTGGGGAGTCCGGCCAGACTGGTTGATGAACTCATGAGGCAGGCAAGCAGAAAAATGCCGTACTTTACAAGTGGATCACAATATTAGGATAACTTATTGCCTGCAGTTTTAAACAAAAACAGGTTAAAATATGGAAAAAATGAAAGCAATCGTATATAACAAGAAAAATTATCCTGACAAACTTATCTGTTGTGAGGTTGACAAACCTGCTCCAAATGACGACGAGGTTTTAATAAAAGTACATGCAGCCTCCCTGAACGCCGCAGATTATCGTTCAATGAAAATGGGACTGATTCCAAAGAGAAAAATATTCGGGGCAGATGTTGCCGGACGGATCGAATCCGTTGGAAAAAACATTTCTTTATTTAAACCTGATGATGAAGTGATGGGTGATCTCGCCAGTTTTGGGTTTGGAGGTCTTGCCGAATATGTCACAGTTCCGGAAAGAGCATTGATAATCAAGCCCGGGCATGTCTCATTTGATGATGCAGCCGCTTTACCGATGGCTGCAATGACTGCGCTTCAGGCTTTACGTGATAAAGGAAGTATTCAAAAAGGACATAAAGTATTAATTGTTGGTAGCGGTGGAGGTGTTGGAACATTTGCTGTTCAGCTTGCCAAATATTTTGAGGCAGAGGTAACTGGAGTATGCAGTTCAAAAAATGTTCAGCAAACATTATCACTTGGGGCGGATTATGTTATTGATTACACAAAAGAGAAATTCACAAAAAAAGATAAGAGATACGACATTATTCTGGGAATTAATGGAAATTATCAGTTAGCTGCCTACAGGAAAACCCTGGCATCAAATGGAACATACGTCATGGTTGGTGGTTCTCTTTCACAAATTTTCAAATCACTCGTTTTTGGCCGGATATTATCTTTCGGATCAAAGAAAATGAAGTCTTTGGCTACAAAAACAAATAAAACTGATCTGGAGTTGCTGGCAAAACTATTAGAGGCAGGTATTATTAAAGCCATAATTGACCGGCGTTATTCTCTTGACAAGACAGCAGAAGCAATGAACTACTTAAAACAAGGACACACTCCGGGTAAAGTGGTGATCAATATAGAACCAAAAAAAAATTACGAACACCTGACACAGGCAATTGAAATAATTTGCCTGTCATAGTTTTTGCATAGCAACTGAAGTCTAATCTTACGAGTCGTTCAATCAGGTAATACCATTTATCACATTATTTGACCGCTAATCATATATTCTTTTGATTGAGAATGATAGATCATTTTCTTTGGGCTTGTTTTTGTTTGACAAATACCTTTAAAATTATGAAATATAAGAATCTTCATTTTGGAAACGAATTGAAATCAATTATTTTGTCAGTTGTTTTTTCTTTCCTGGTAAATTCCGGTTTTACTCAATCCATAACAACCGAAAGACTTTACCTTGATCAGACCCCTGCGGGGAATTCACCAAAGATATTTCCTTTATCAGTGAAACAAGGTTTTTTTGCTGCAGAACGGATTGCTATTTCTAATGACGGCAGGGATATTTATTATTCTGAGATTAAAGGGTATTATCCTTTGAGAGGTGAAAACATTAAAAAGTACAGCTTCTCAAATGGGAAATGGATCGGCCCTTTTAATTTGTTTGATGGCTATGGCCCTGCTTTATCGCTTACCGGAGATACAATGTATTTTGAAAGAAAAGATATTGAAAAAAATTCAGAAACATATATTTCTGTCAAAAGCGGACAGGAATGGGGCAATCCAAAAAGGATTCTGACCGGACTTAATAAAGGACATTATTGCCAGGTCACCACCAGTGGAAATTATTATATTTCGTCAAATTCCGGAGGAGGCGCTGGATTAAATGACTGGTGTAGGGTCATAATTACAGGAGCTGATACGGCAGCATTAAGCCTGGATAGACCATTAAATACAGGCGGGGAAAATCTCGATTTCTTTGTTTCACATGACGAATCATTTATGATAGTGACTAACCGTCCGGGGTTAGGTATAAGTTATAGAAAAGACGATGGCAGCTGGACAAATCCCAGAAATTTTGGTCCGAAAATAGACTTTGGACTCGGAAGCTGGGGTCCCTATGTTACAGCAGATAATAAATACCTGTTTTATACAACCGGTACAAAACCGGATTATTCAGATGTTTATGTATATTGGGTTCGTATAGATGGCGTGATTGACAGTCTAAAACATACTATCAGCTCCCGTATTGAAAAATAGCCATTAACTCCTCTCTCCTTTTCGAGAGATATTCTATCTTTTTGTTAATGCTATCAGACCTGTTTTGATTGAATCTTAACTGATAGAACAGATTCAAATTTTGTAGTTTTTCTATTTTCTGGTCTATTGAATCTATTCTGCATTCTAACATTTTAAATCGTAAATACCCGTAATTAATGACTTTCATGATATTTATATTTAATCCACGTTATATATCAGATATATTTATTTAAAGACTAAACCAATGCCCCCTCATTTTTATCTGAGGGTATCAAAACAAACTTTAAATTTTAAATTAAGGAGCAATTGTGATCAGTCCTACCTGTATACGAGTTGATTAAAATAATGTTACACTTTCTGGTGTTAAAATCATTGGACGTTTTTGAATATTTAAAATTATGTCGTATGTTTACGATATTAGAAATTACAATATGAATAAAGCTGAAAAATTCGATGAATCGTTACAGGAACTTGCCCGCTTTGCAAAGGTACTGTCACATCCTGCCCGATTGGCAATACTTAAATATCTGGCTGAAACTAAAATGTGTATTTCAGGAGATATATCTGATTATCTGCCGCTTGGCCGAACAACAGTATCTCAGCATTTAAAAGAACTCCGCGATTCAGGTCTGATACATGGAGAAATTGACGGGCTGAAGATAAACTATTGCCTTTGCTCAAATGAAATAAAGAGGTTCCTGGCGTTATTTGAGATTTTTTTTATCGGGATAAAAGAAATTGATTTAGAATGTACTTCAAATGATAATTTGGTTATAAAATAATGAAAATGAAGATCTTAATATTATGTACCGGGAATAGTTGCCGCAGCCAGATGGCTCAGGGGTTCCTGCAGTCATTCGATACAAGGATGCAGATCTTCTCTGCCGGAACGGAACCGGCTGCACGCATAAACCCCACTGCTGTTAAGGTGATGAAGGAAGCGGGTATTGACATTAGTAAAAATAAAACCAAAAACGTTGATCAATATCTGGATGAAGCATGGGACTATGTTATCACGGTTTGTGATGACGCCAATGAATCATGTCCCGTTTTCCCAGGAAAAGTCAGGAATCGCCTTCATATGGGATTTGAGGATCCGTCAAAGATAAAAGGATCGTATACCGAAATTATGAATGCTTTTTACGAGGTCAGAAATGAAATAAAAGATGCATTTTATGAATTATTTGAATCGGAATTAAAGAGAAAAATATGAAACCCAGACTAAAGTTTCTTGACAGGTACTTAACTCTATGGATCTTTCTTGCAATGTTCATCGGAGTCTTCTCAGGCTTTTTCTTCCCTTCGATCGCATCATTCTGGGACTCATTAAAGTCTTCACCTGAAAGTACCACCAATATCCCTATTGCGATTGGCCTTATTCTGATGATGTATCCGCCACTGGCCAAAGTTAAATATGATGAATTAGGCGGAGTATTCAGGAACTTTAAAATTCTTGGTTTGTCACTTGTGCAAAACTGGATTATCGGACCTGTCCTGATGTTTTCCTTAGCTATTATATTCTTTAAACTATTCCCGGGTAAGGACAATTCAAATCTTCCGTATATGTATGGAATTATTTTGATTGGACTTGCCCGCTGCATCGCAATGGTCATAGTCTGGAACGATCTTGCCAAAGGGGACTCAGAATATTGTGCGGGTTTAGTCGCATTCAATTCAATATTCCAGGTATTATTATTTTCAGTTTATGCGTGGGTTTTTATCGCTGTTTTGCCCGGGTGGTTTGGCGTACCCACTAATTCAATTGTTGCAAATATAACAATAGGACAGATTGCAAGAAGTGTTTTTATATATCTCGGAATACCTTTCATTGCAGGTTTCCTTACCAGGTTTATTATGATCAGGGTTAAAAGCAAGGAATGGTATCAAACAAAATTTATTCCAAAGATAAGTCCTGTTACCCTGATTGCTCTATTATTCACTATTATAGTAATGTTCTCATTAAAAGGTGAATATATTGTAAAATTGCCGTTTGATGTTATATCAATCGCCATACCTCTGATCATATATTTTATAATTATGTTTATGTTCTCCTTTTTCATGAGCAGGAGAGCCGGTGCAACCTATGGGCAAACCGCAACACTTTCGTTTACAGCGGCCAGCAATAACTTTGAACTTGCAATAGCCGTTGCCATCGCTGTATTCGGAATTAATTCAGGTGAAGCATTTACTGCAGTAATAGGACCCCTGGTTGAAGTACCAGTTATGATCGGTCTGGTAAATGTTGCTTTATTTTTCAGGAGAAAGTATTTTAGTTTAGCTATATAGAATAAGCTGATTTGTTTAGCCTGTCAACAAACATAAAACCGAAGCTCTGGTATATTTATTGAGAGTTATTATTACTTATCTTTGGTTTTAGCAGTCTAAAGAAGAAATACAAATGGACAATAGTAAGGCAAAAAAAGAGCTTTTAATTGATAATAAGATATTTACAAAGGACGATACAATATCCCTTATTAAACTTTTTATCAAATCTTCTGATGAGATACTGGAAAAGTCTAAAGATAACTACAGGAAGGAATTGATTGAGAAAGGATATGTGGAATCAGGAATTAGAAAGAGCGATATTGACCGGGGACATTCGAAGCTGGAATTTACAGACTCTGATCATTCAAAATATACTTCGTCTTTTGAAGAGATCTCTGAGACTATTAACATTCTAAGCAATATGAGAATTATTGAGATTAATCTATATTTCTCTGAACAGGTATTCAATACCAGATTTATAATAAATCTCAAACACTCAGACTCACATTCAACTCCAGGTTATGCAATTGTAGAAGGGGAAGACTGCGACTGGGTAATTGCTACAACCAAAATAGTCAGGGACTTTTTCTCAACTTGCAGAAATCAATCCACATTCGTTAAAGAGCACAAATTATATATTGTCCCGGCAACTATTTTACTATTAAATTTCTTTCTGAACAATTCGATTGGACTCATCGCCCAAAAAATGCATCTGTTCCCAAAATTTGCCATGATGACCCTGTCGAAAGACTGGATGTTCTTTACTGTAATATTATCCTTAATTACTCTCTCGCCAGCTTTCCTTATATATCAAAGATTAATAAAAATCTGGCCAAGAATTGAAATACAAACAGGTAAAGACTTTCAGCAGATACAAACAGGAAAGCGTTATAAAGTATTGTTACTGACTTCAATTATATTAATTCCAACTTTAATTTCATTTTTGTTACGACTGTTGTAAATAAAATAGTTTCTGCCGTATCGATGTATAAGTTATATCATAAAAACGATGTCAGAGCATCTAAAAACGTAATAAATAGAGGGATAGAGATAATAATTTCTTGATTTTAATCACTCATAACAAACCATTCGTCAAAAGCTGAATTTACTGCAAACAGATCTGCCGAGGATAGATTCAGGGTTATATTTCTCTGATAATCTTTATATTATCTTGAGACATATTAAACAGTTTCATTACCAGATCTATACAGACGATAAATTTCCCGGATTTTTTGACAAATAGTCCTGTTTATTGCATAAACTGAGATTTTGTGTAAGTTTTCATCTGGAATACTTAGACTAATGAGTGCAATAACCATCTCATTTTTCATATAACCCGGAGTTAATAGCTTGAAATTAAAGTACTAATACAGTAATTTTATTTGATAAATATCTGAAATATCATTCATGTAAACATTAAAAACTAAAAGTGATGGAAGTACATTATCAGATTATATCAAGAGAAACAGGAATGGTTGTTCTAAGAAACAGAAAAATCGCTAAATCATTACGCTGGTGGCTGAAAGAAAACGGATTTACTTTCAAGCATTCATTTTACGTTCCGCGCTCCTATTATTTTATCCAGTCGAAAGATCTATGATATGTATGTGCCTAAATAAATAATCCGGATTCAAAATTGAATCCGGATTATCGTAACAATCCCCTGGAGGACTTTTTTAATCCAGGGGATTTATCTTTTACTCATATCTTGACGGATATTATCTGTATACCCTTAAATAAAGAGGCCGAACATGCGCAAACAAACCTTAACAGGTGCGAACGAGGTGATCACGGTGAAACCAAATAAACATAATTCTTAAAAAATAAAAGAGGGTGACCTTTTAAGACACCCTCATGTAACAATCCCCTCTAGGACTTTTCTTAATTCAGGGGATTTATCTTTTACTCACATATTGACGGATATTATGAAATAAACACACATATGCGACCAATATAACAAATTCAGTAAGCCAGACGTAAACGAAAACCAACCTTGTAAATAGATGTGTAAGGTTGAAAAAATTAATAGTAAGAAGAAATACCGTGCTTACTAAAAACACACTTAACATTATTACACCCGTGTCATTCTTTTTATAGCTTTTCATTTTTTTATTTTTTTAGTTATTATTTTTCCCCTTTATTATTTATTTCTTAACTAGTTTGCTTTTTTAATCTGATCAAATTTAAACCTGAAATAATCCCCAATATTTGTCCTTTAAATATGTATTAAAGATAATGGTCAACTTGCTTCCTGCAATACGCATATTCCCATTTAATGGAGAATCTGGGCTGATTTTCTTTTAGCTGGTCGATGGAATTATGATGAATACAACCCGGATCTTTCTGCTTGGGATAAAAAGTGATCAATTCGTCAAAAAGGAGTCAGAATTTACAAAAAGAGAGAGCTGAATTTGTAACCATTTATAAGAGGCAATCTAACTTACTGATTATAGGCAAGTTAAATAAACTGCTTTTGTAAAACATTAAAAACCATCCTTTTGACAAACAGTTAATTTATTAGGATAAAATTTTGCTGTTTATTAAAAATCACAGGCTTTTTGTAGGGATTTTTTTTATGAAAACGTCAGAATAACGTATCCACACATTTATTTTAAACAATATGCAAAACCGTACGAAATGAAAGATTTATTACTTGAACCATGTTTCGACCGGGACTTTTCGATCATGTTGAAAATCGGTCACCCTGTAAAAAACTGATGAATCATTTTCGATCTGGTAGGTCCAGTAT
>Ga0302284_1000928_pt1 | contig 13268 bp, 14 predicted proteins | sample III_Fen_E2_1_FD_198760 | JGI IMG/M metagenome (GOLD analysis project Ga0302284, IMG submission 198760) | Peat permafrost microbial communities from Stordalen Mire near Abisko, Sweden - III_Fen_E2_1 | ecosystem: Environmental > Terrestrial > Soil > Wetlands > Permafrost | place: Sweden: Abisko...
ACATACTGTTTTTACAAAAGAATAGAGATTAAAAGTTTTCATACTGATAGTATTTTAGAAAAGTAAAATTTAATTTTAAAAGAATTTCAACAATAAATGAAGGTTTTTAGATCCCTTATTTATGTAAAATTATTATGAGCGCCATCAACACCAACATATAACTTGAAAAGAGAATAGATACTGTTTTCACAAATGAATCAACTTTTAATGCTTTCATAATAATTGAATTTTTAGCGAATGAATTTTAATAAATGAGATAAATGATATTGTTTTCGTTTGACAAGACAAATATATACATAAAAGCAGAATCATCTAACATCCTGATTTCAGTAGCAATAGTTCTTTGAATGTAGTATTTTTTCTTTAACGGGTACCTTATTTGAATTTAAACGATATGGATGAATATACAGCATTTATTTACTCTTTTATACCCGTCGCGTGTAGTGTATTGGAAAAATGGGCATTATGCAGTTTATTCTAAAATAAGTAAAAATGGAGCATTATTTGTTTTGTAGCATTTTTTTTTATTCGGTATATTTATTGCTACACGCAGACAACTTAATTCTTTTTACAAGTGCAACAAATGAACTAATATAGAGCATTAATACACTTTTATATAACATTTATATTCTTTATTTAATTATATTGATATTACATTTATTATTAGTTAACTATAAAGCGATCGTTTTTAAGCATACTTATCAAGTTTATAGTAAAATATTTTACGTTGCTACATATTTTTTATGCCATTATTTTGGGCTTTAACAGACTAAATTGTGTAAGACTAAAACTTGCAATCAATTATTTGAAATATTTTCATCAATTAACTATCTGTATTTGATGGTATTATTCTATTTAGCAAACCCATTTGTAATTTAAATTTAGTGATTATCCGTGGATTTAATATATGAATAACTTTGTATGCAATTTACACAATTCGAAACTCCCTCTTTTCGTACCCCGACTTAATCACATTCCAGTAAACATGGGAGTGCGCTGTGCAACGACTTTATCATGTCCTTCTTCTTTTTCCTCCCCGAACCTATCCATATTTTACCCATAACCCACCTATAACCCAGCTTTTTAATGATATGGGTTATAGGTGGGATATAGGTGGGATATCTAAGGGACAACTAAGGAACAACGTCAAAAGCGTGACAAAGAGATTTCGAACAGGTGATAACGGTCAGGAAAGAAATTAAACTGAAAAGTATGCCGATGGGTTATTTTGGAGTATAAATCTTTTATTTCAAAATTTACTATTCTGTTGAGCAAGTAAATTATATAAAAAGGTTAATAATTTTTGGTTTCCAACGCTATTTTATAGCCTTATTAAATCGGGATTCTTTGCAGATAATCAGATTAAATTAAAACGACAATATCCAAAAGAGGAGACAAAAATTCACAAAAAACTAATGCAAATAAGAAGGATCATTCATTGACATAAAACCGGGAACAATAATTCAGGCAAAAAAAAAACATAAAACTCCATTATAGAGCTTCATGTTTTTAATAAATACTTAATATTTCCTCTTACCTTATAGATATGCCAAAACCTGCTGATGCAACCGGATATTTCTGGAAAGCATATTGCGCATGAATGGTAACAACTGCCAACTTCAATCGAAGACCCAATGTTGCATTGGTCATGGATTCAGTGGAACTGATAGTAACCGGATTAACCATGTTCTTAATTTGCATTTTATAGGTATTCCCCGATTGTACAGGATCTCCTAAAGTAGGATAATTACCTGCCATGGTCAAATCAAAATTTGTACTCGTTATACCGAATCCAATATATGGAGTAATGAATAATAATTTCTTAGAAAACACCAGATTAGCAGTTTTAGCATTTGCACTCACCTTCATCGCCTGATTGGTATAGTCACTGGATGTTGGATCTGGAATATACGAGGCTGATCCACCACTTACCAGTTTATCCGGAGTAATCTGTGCGGAAGCAGGAAACGCATAATTCATATTAAATTTTGAATATGCCAAAACAATAGCAGCATCGAAAGGAAGATCCTTTACAACGGGGATCCATTGCTTAAAGTTATGTTTGATTCCTATTCCCCACATCGAGGCATCGAAACCTTTGACAGTCACTTTCGGAACCAACCGGAGGGATACATCATTAATAAAAGGTATCCCTAACGTAAGCTGAATACTTGCTGTTGGCACATATTTCGAAACGCCGGAAGGTGTTGTAAAAGAAACTATCTTTTGGCCATAAAGTGGATTTGCATTCCCATTCGAAAGATATTGCGGCTGATACAGGTTAAGCTCAACTCCATCTCCCTTTCCCATGAAAGTGGGAGCTGATTTTGTACCGGTTACTGTAGGTACCAAATTGGTTAACCCTAACAGGCTAAACGTTTGATCGGAAGTAGGCGCTTGAACCGCTCCAACACCGAAAGTCAGGTCAAATCCCCAGGCTTTGTGCACGGCAGCCGTATTGTACCAGTTAGTTCCTAATCCTGCTGAGAAACTATTCCCTGCAGGTTTCAGATACCCTTCAGCTACTTTATTTAAATCAACAACTCCGGCTTTAAATATATTCGAAATATCATTCTGGGCATGCAGAACGGAGAAACAACTTCCTGTTAAAAGAATTGTAATCACAGAGAGAATAGTCTTTTTCATAATGCTTAATTTTTAAATAATTTACTATGATTAAAATGCACTTACTCTAAACGCACAAAAATAGTGTAAATTATGATATTCTAATTACAAAAAAGTATATCTACATACAAAAAAATTACAATTTTGCCATTTAGCTGAATATTCGTATATTCGAACCTGAAATTATAAAGATCAAAATTCCTGATCTTTTAGAGTACGGCACCTGCTTTTTCGCTTCCATTCTATGTTGAGATATAAATACCAATAAATTGTACCTGTAAAAAGAATTACCAATCAAATGAAACAAAAACATCAAATCATTCTGACAATCATAGTGTTATTTGTTAATTTATCACTTGACAGAATAACAAAACTGGTTGCTGTTCAGTATCTGAAAGGCGGGGAGATCATTTCATTCTTTTACAATACTATTATACTAAAATATACAGAAAACACCGGTGCATTCCTGAGTATTGGTTCACAGTGGCCCGATAGTTTTAAATATATTGCTTTAATTATCTTACCGATCACCATTTGTTTGTACGGGCTTTATTATTGCGCATTCAGAGTGACTGATAAGAAAATGGTGATTATGCTTGTTACCATTATTGGAGGCGGGCTTGGAAATTTAATTGACAGATTAAGCAATGATTTCAGGGTTGTCGACTTTATTAATTTTGGTATTGGTAATGTAAGAACAGGCATCTTGAATGTTGCTGATATGTCCGTAACGTTTGGGGTTATTTTTTTTGCTATTTATTCATTACACAAAAAAAGTGTTGAAAATTGATTTCAACACCTTATTTTATTTTGTAAATTGAATATTAGTTGAGTTTTGCCAATGCCTCTTTTATCCATCCAAATGCTTTAATCAGGTTTTCATCTGATGTGGCATACGAAAAGCGGACACAATCGGGAGCACCAAAAGCGCCACCTCCAACACATGCTACATGACCCTCTTCCAGTAAATACATTGCCAGGTCGCCAGAGTTCTCAATAGCTTTGCCATTGAATTTTTTACCAAAATAGGTACTGCAATCCGGGAAAATATAGAAAGCTCCCTGAGGATCATTCACTCTTAAGCCGGGAATCTGACGTGCCAGTTCAACCACCAGCTTTTTGCGGCGTTCGAAAGCTACCCGCATGGTTTCTACACAACTCTGATCGCCCGTATAAGCCGCTTCAGCTGCCTTCTGAGCTACCGAACAAGGGCCCGAGGTATATTGCCCCTGCAACGTGTTACAAGCCGATGCAATCCATTTGGGAGCAGCTATCCAGCCAATACGCCAGCCCGTCATGGCATATCCTTTAGAAACGCCGTTAATAACGACTACCCGTTCGCGTACATTCTCGAATTGAGCAATACTCTCGTGGGTACCCAAATAGTTGATATGTTCGTAGATTTCATCGGAGAGGATAATTATAGCAGGATATTTCGCCAATACATCTGCCAGTTCCTTCAATTCAGCTCTAGAATATACGCTTCCCGTTGGATTTGAAGGGGAACAAAGAATGATTGCTTTTGTTTTTGGAGTAATGGCTGCTTCCAGTTGACCTGCTGTAATCTTAAAGTCCTGATCAATACCTGCAGAAACAAACACTGAAGTTCCATCTGCCAGTTTCACCATTTCAGGATAACTAACCCAGAAAGGTGCCGGAATAATAACTTCATCGCCTTTGCTGATAATAGACAGCAGAACATTACAAACTGATTGTTTAGCTCCATTGGAACATACAATTTGTTCCGGTTTAAAGTCCAACCCGTTTTCTGATTTCAATTTTGCACAAATGGCATTCCGAAGCCCTGGATAACCAGGAACCGGTGAATAAAATGAAAAGTTATTATCCACTGCTTGTTTAGCAGCTTCTTTAATATGGTCAGGAGTATTAAAGTCCGGTTCTCCGACACTAAGGTTAATAACATCAAAACCCTGAGCTTTTAGCTCATTACTTTTTTGCGACATGGCAAGCGTCTCAGATGGAGATAATGCCGCCAAACGATCAGATACTGGATACATATAATGATTGTATTTTTTGTTATTATTTCGCCGCAAAAGTAATCAAAAAAAACCATTTGGATATCATTTTGCAGCTTATTGATTTAAATTCATTTTGTTAAAACCAGATTAGAGTCCAGCTTAATGGCCAAAATCTGCCTGGCACTTTGATAACCCAATTCAAAAATCTCTCTTCCTTTGTCAACGTCGAACGTATCATAATTTCCCATATCAACCGGTTCAATGAGCAGATCGCAAAGCTCTTTATCGTGAATTACGTTTGCTTTAAACATAAAGTTATAAGAACGCATGGCTACATTTAAAATACTTTGCTTGTAATCGTCAGCAACCAGCGGACTCGCGTTAATGCCAATCACTTTCTCACATTCTTTACGTATAATTGAAACAGGAAAATTCTTAAGAACACCACCATCCACGTAATGAATGCCGTCTATTACTTTCGGGCTAAAAAGCACAGGAAAACTACATGAGGCAACTATCGGATCAATCAATTGACCTTTACTGAAAGTCACACTTTGACCTTTATCCAGATCAGTTGCTACAACCCGAAGTGGAATAGACAATTCTTCGAATGTACGTGCCCGCAATTTTTTCTTTAAAAAATTCTGAAAGATATCCGTTTTAAAGAACCCACCATCCGGGAGTCTGATCTTAGTCATATTTCTAAAACTTATCTCTTCGAAGCAGATGGCTATTTCATCCGGAGTATATCCATCCGAATAGAGTGCACCAACTAATGCTCCTGCACTGACACCCGAAATAATATCCGGCTTAATGCCTACTTCCTCAAGTGCTTTTAAAACTCCGGCATGACACAATCCCTTAACTCCTCCCCCACTAAGCGCAATGCCTATTTTGTAAGGTTTCCGATCAAATACTTTTAATAAATCCATAATAAATGTATTTTGAAAGATGAAACATTCGGCTCTTTAAAACTTCTCTTTAAAATTATATATTTATAAATAACAAAAACACTCAGTTCGAATAAGCTGAAAACTTTGACATAACACGCTCATAATAAGTGTTAGATACAGGAATATCGGGTGTATTCTCAGCATCAAGTTCCATAACAATCCCTCCTTTATTTTTACGGAGCACCTTCACCTTGTCCAGGTTTACAATAAAACTTCTGTGGCATCGAACCAACTGACTGTCTTTGGTTAGATTTTCGTCCATCCATTTTAATGAATTACGAATCAGGAAATGCGACAGTTTTGACTTATTGAGATAGTGAATGGTTATATAATTATCAGAAGACTCTATGAACAAAAGATTTTCGAGCATTATGGTGATGCGCAGTTCTCCTTTTTCATCCGGGAATGCAATTAAATTCTTTCGTAGAGCTCCTGAACTTTGATCCACAGTTGTCATCTTTTGCAACAGGTTATTTTTATCGCGCCACGAGAAATAGAGCCATAAAATAGAATAGGGTAACAGAAGAACTAAACTTGTATTTACTGTCGATTTATGAAATATCTCCATAAAATCGCGATCTACTCCTTCCTTAGGAATAAACTTTGTAAATAAAGAATAGAAAAGAGACATGGCTAAAATCTCACCCAATACCCATAAGCCATATAGCAAATACGTAACGGAATGCTTTTTAACAAACAGAATCATAAATAAGCGACTTACTACTACCACCAGCATACCAATCAGAATAATCAGACTTGAAAAAAAGAAGTATTTAAAATCCGAGATATCGGGATACCATCCTCTTGATCCAAAAGGCTGAAAGATATTGATAAACAGTAGGGCAAAAATAGCAGTGAATAATATCAACCTGTTGATATTTGCTTTATCGTACAAATAGGAAGGAATTTTTGTATTCATACTCTATGCTAAGTGAAAGAATTCAGTACAAAAGTATATTATTCTACTCAAAGTAGAAAACAACCCATTGCCCGTAAGGTTTAAAACTACCCCATAATTTCATTTTTCATCCCACAATAAGCACATCAGTCCCATGCCAGGATTATACTACCCATAAAATTGTAATTTATATTTTCGAAAGTTAACTTTGCATTTAGAATCCATTTATTTTATCAAAATGAAATATACTCAACGATATCACGAACTCAATTCTCAATTCTTATTTGGAACTGACACTCACCTCATTGAATCCAATATTAACATTCGTTATTTTTCATTTCAGAGTACAAGTGAAACAGTTATAAACGAAAACTCAACCTGTAATTGCATTGATAAATCGATAGTCGAAAATCTTTCTTTTGTTTATCCCGTCTTTATGCCCGGTGGATTGCTCAAGGCCGACAATGCAATTTTACTCATGCATGGGTTGAATGAACGGAACTGGAATAAGTACCTTACCTGGGCAGAATACTTGTGCTCTAAGACAGGAAAACCTGTTATTCTTTTTCCTATAGCTTTTCATATGAACCGCTCTCCGGAAAGTTGGTCAAATCCAAGGGCATTACAAAGCATTATGAATATACGACGTCAGGCCAACGGAGCAGACAGGTCATTAAGTTTTGCCAATGTGGCACTAAGTGAACGGATCAGTGAAAATCCCTATCGCTTTTACAGTTCAGGTCGTCAAAGTGTCTGTGACCTAAGTTCTCTCTTCACTCAAATAAAAGGAGGAAAACACATATTGTTTAAAAAGAATACTCAAATTGATATTTTTGCCTATTCTATTGGTGCTTTCCTGGCTGAAATTACCATGTTGGCAAATCCACTTGGTTTATTTTCCAGGTCAAAATTGTTTTTGTTTTGTGGAGGTGGTATTTTCAGTTCTATGGTTGGGCAATCGCGCAGTATCATGGACAAAAAAGCATTCAATATTCTGTATGATTACTATTTAAACCGGTTCAACAAATCAGAAACAGAGAAAATGACAACAGATAAGATGTTCGAATCGTTTAATACCATGATTTCAACAGACAGGAACAAGTCGGAAAGGGAACATTTTTTCAATCAGTTTGGAAATAACCTAAAGGGAATATCACTTAAAAATGATAAAGTTATGTCCTTTCACGGAATACCGGAGGCATTGGGAGCAGATTGTGCATCACACCACATAGCCCGGCTGGATTTTTCATTTCCATATACGCATGAGAATCCCTTTCCGGTAAGTGGGTTAGCCGTTTCTACCGAAGTTGACGCAGGTTTTCTTACTGTCTTTTCTGAAATTGCAGAGTTCCTCCGTTAATTTAAGTGGGATCTTTTATAAAATCGTAGGGACATTTTTCTGATTTAGGTGTTTTTTCAGTGGAATTGAGTTTCAGAACTCTTTTTGAATTATATTTGCAGGCGCTAACTACTTTATTAAGTCTAACGAAGCAATATCAGTCAAAAAAAAACATGGATACTTTCCTCATCATTTTAGCAGGAATCTTTTTATTAACCGGACTGACAGGATGTATCTTTTCCAAATTACCGGGAACAATGCTCTGCTACCTGGGAATTATCATACTTCAATATAGTTCCATTGCCGAATTCTCAGTACATTTCTTCATAAAATGGGGTGTATTGGTTATAGCAGTTCAGGGGCTCGACTATTTGATTCCGGATTGGGGTAACCGAAAATTCGGTGGAAGTAAGAAGGGTGTATGGGGTAGTTTGTTAGGGATGCTGGCCGGAATATATTTCGGACCAATTGGAATAACCCTTGGAGCCATTTCAGGAGCCTTTATGGGAGAACTTGTTGCCGGAAAAGTTAGCAATACTGCGATTCAGTATAGATTTGGGGCATTTACCTTTTTTATTCTGGGTACAATTTCACAACTTACAGTGGCAGGGATTATGATCTATTATTATGTTGAAAACTTGAGTTACATCTTGTAAAGTTAGAATATAAAAGTCCTGAATATCAAAAAACATTCAGGACTTTCTATTATTTACTGGATCTGTTAGTTCCGGATTATTCCGATCATTTGTTCCAACGTAGCCAGGGCTTGTTCCCCTGTTTTCATATTCTTCAACATCACTTTGCCTTCATTCATCTCCGTTTCGCCTACAATAGCTACAAATGGTATTTTCTTATTATCGGCATAGCTCATTTGTTTTTTCATTTTAGCTGGTTCAGGATATATCTCGGCATTGATTCCCAGAGCTCTAAGGCTGCTTAGCCAGGGCAATGAATAGAACAATTCCTTTTCACCAAAGCTCACAAATAAAACTTTTGTCTGATCTACTGAAGTTTCCGGATACAAATCCAACTGATTCAACACATCGTATATACGGTCGGCACCAAACGATATGCCTACGCCGGATACGCCTTCCATGCCGAATACACCGGTCAGGTTATCATAACGTCCACCTCCGGTAATACTTCCCATTTCAACGTCGAGGGCTTTCACTTCGAAGATGGCACCTGTATAGTAATTCAATCCACGTGCAAGGGTTAAATCAAGTTCTATGGATGTTAGTACATTCATAGCATCACATAATCCGAAGATTGTTTCAAGCTCCTGTACACCTTTCAACCCGACTTCCGAATCCGCCAACACAGTTTTGAGTTGTTCCAGCTTTTCAGTATTCGTTCCGCTAAGTTTTAATATCGGTTGCAGTCTGGCAATAGCTTCCTGTGGAATACCTTTCGAAGCGATTTCTTCATTCACCTTTTCCAACCCTATTTTGTCCATTTTATCAATGGCAACGGTTATGTCGGTTATTTTTTCGGCTTCACCAATAATTTCAGCAATTCCCGATAGTATTTTTCGGTTATTTATTTTAACGACAACATTGATTTTTAACCTGCGGTATATTTCGTCAACAATCTGGATCAGTTCAAGTTCGTTCAGTAATGAATCACTGCCCACTACATCTACATCACATTGGTAGAACTCCCTGTAACGACCTTTCTGCGGACGGTCGGCACGCCATACCGGCTGTATCTGGTAGCGTTTGAATGGAAAGGTTATTTCATTCTGATGTTGTACTACAAATCGAGCAAAAGGCACAGTAAGGTCATAGCGCAATCCTTTTTCCGATATTTTATTGGTAAGTTTGATGCTATTCCGTCCTTTCAGGTCCTCATCATTCAGGCCATTCATATAATCACCCGAATTGAGTATCTTGAAAAGTAATTTATCCCCTTCTTCACCATATTTTCCCATTAACGTGGAAAGGTTTTCCATGGCAGGTGTTTCAATCTGTTGAAAACCATACAGGCGAAAAACGTCTTTTATGGTGCTGAATATATAATTACGGTTTGCCATTTCCTGTGGCGTAAAATCGCGGGTTCCTTTTGGAATGGAAGGTTTTTGCATAATAAATATAAATAAAATAAACCCCTAACCCCTAAAGGGGAAAAGAGATTTGTTAGTTGTTTATTAGTCTGTTTGAACACTACACCAAACCCCCATCTTTCGAGGAATTGGAGAGGTTTATTATTTTAATGATTTTTTCCGTTGCCCCTGTATTTTGCTTTACGTATTCACCGGCAATTTTTCCGGCCTGTTTATCTTTAAAAAATCTGTCTAGTTGTGTCTCCAGGATAACATAATCCGATATGGAAAAAGCACCACCTACAGCAATCAGTTCACGTGCTTCGCGGAACTTCTGGTAATTAGGTCCAAAGACTACCGGTATTCCGTATACCGCAGCTTCCAGCGTATTGTGGATCCCAACTCCAAAGCCACCGCCGATATAAGCCACGTTGGCATACCGGTATATCGACGACAGGATACCGATTACATCCACCACCAGGCAATTGGTGTTTTGTACATTTTCAGGGGTTGCTTCCGAATAGCGCACAAAGTTGCCATCCAATAACCCTGATATGCCTGAAATATGCGAAGCATGTACTTCGTGTGGTACTAATATCAATTTTACATCCGGATGAAGTTTCAAATAACGAACCAATAACTCTTCATCTTTTGGCCATGTGCTGCCTGCAACAATTACTTGCGGTGCATTTTTTACAAATTCCTCAATCAACGGAAGTTGTTTGGCCTGCTTGAATAAATCGTAGACCCTGTCGAAACGTGTATCCCCACAAACGGAAGCAGTTGCAATCTGATGGCTTTCAAGCAAATCAAGCGATACTTTATCCTGCACAAATATATGGCTAAAAGTACGTAATAAATTCAGGTACCAGTTTCCATACCCTTTAAAGAACACCTGTTCCGGACGAAAGATAGCCGAAATGCTGAATACCGGAACATTTGCATGTTGCAATGCCAACAGGTAATTCGGCCAGAACTCATATTTTATAAAGATAGCTTTTGAGGGTTTTACCAGGTTCACAAAGTACCAGGCGTTACCGGGAATATCCAATGGCAAATACGAAACAATATCGGCACCTGCATAATTTTTCCGAATCTCATATCCCGAAGGAGAAAAGAATGTCAGCAGTATTTTGACATCCGGCTGATCACGCTTTAATTGTTCTATCACCGGACGCCCCTGCTCAAATTCACCCAACGAAGCTGCATGAAACCATACATATCCGCCATCCGGATCGACTTTCTCTTTGAGTAATTTAAATGCATTATGTTGCCCGTTACGTAGCAGCCTTGCCTTTTCATTAAAAAGCGATGCTATAAAAATGAAAACTCCGTAAACATAGATACCGATCGAATAGAGGATTTTCATGACTCCTGATCCGTCAAACGACGGAGAATTAAATTAGTTTGTTTTGTTTCAAACCCATTTTTCCGGAACTTTTGAGCTTCATAGCTTTGTAAGCTTTTTGAATCTGCCGGGAATTCAGTCTTAAAGTCCCTTTAGGGGTTTAGGGTTTTTAAAAAGAAAAGGCATTTCAAAAATAGTTTTTGAAACGCCCTTTAAAGGTGTGAAAGTCAGAATTACTTTCTGATACCCAATTCTTTGATAATTGCACGGTAGCGATTAATTTCGGTATCTTTCAAATAATTGAGAAGACGACGACGTTTTCCTACCAAAATTACAAGAGAGCGTTCTGTACTATAATCTTTTTTGTTTGACTTCAAATGTTCAGTCAAATGGTTGATACGGTATGAGAACAATGCTATCTGGCCTTCAGATGAGCCAGTATCAGTGTTAGACTTTCCGTGTTTCCCGAAGATTTCTTGTTTAATTTCTGCTGTTAAATACATGATAATTTATTAAAAATAAATGTTTTAAAATACAAACTTAGCAATGCACACATCGCAAAACTACATATTTGATTTTGAGTTTGCAAAGATAAGTTTTTAATTCTGAATAACAAAGCCATCACTTCCTTTTTCCAGAAAAAACATCTCGTAATGAGCCATCTGCCCATTTCATTTCCTTCTTATCAAAGTAGAATTTGCAAATAATAGTAACTGAAACCCCAATAAATGAACCCACAAGTACGTCCAATGCAAAATGCTGGGATAAATAAAAGCGTGAATAACCAACTAACAGAGCCAATACGAAATAAAGGAAATGGATAAGAGGCCGTTTTGTAAAAAATGACAAAGCTAAGAACAACGCAAACGCTGTAATGGTATGTCCGGACGGGAAACTGTGTGACGAATGCAAATGTTCCCCTACAATTTGATGCAGCTGAATATTCGGATAATGTTCCTTAAAATAGAGGATTGGACGTGGTTCATTCCAGGTTTGCTTAATAATGATGGATACCAAACCGGTGGCTAACTGGGATACCAGGACAAACAAGGCCATGCGGTACCGGTAAAAGAGCAATCCTGCTATAACCACATAGGGAATCCAATCGCCTACATACGTGTAATAGCGGAAAAACACATCGCCCAACGGACAATTAAATGATGTAAGCCACAAATGAAGGTCAGCCTTGTTATTGCATACTATCAACACAACGAAAGTAATAACAAACACCAGGTACGGAATGTAAAATGCACTGTATCTTTTCATATTAAACAAATTATAAAAACCCACTTATATCCAAAAAACTCAAACCACAAACTCTTCAAACTCCTCAAACTCTTCAAACTTTCAAACTCTTCAAACCCCTCAGAATCTCCCGCTTCCCCGGAGGCCCCTGTAACCGTTCAACCGTAAAACCTGCTTCCTGCATGGCACGACGCACAATTCCCTTGGCACAATACGTGGTCAGGATGGCTCCACGATTGCAATGTGCATATATGGTAGAAAAGAGTTCCCTGCTCCACATTTCAGGTTGCTTTTCCGGTGAAAAAGCATCGAAAAATACCACATCAAAGTTCCCCTCAAAAACAAACTTTGTAAAATCTATTTCTATCTTTTTCAATAAAAAATTTGACGATATTTTTGTTTCTTTATTCCAGGGAGACGTATGCAACAGCTCAAAGAGTTGCCGTTTTTCCGGAGCAATTTCTTCCGGATAATTCAATTGCAATGCCTTTTCCACTTCTACCGGATACAGTTCGAGCGACGTATACTGTATTTGCGTTCCACTCCTCTCCGATTCCAGCAATGTCAGAAAAGCATTTAATCCAGTGCCGAACCCGATTTCCAGCACATTGATCTCCGGTTTAAGGCATTGTTTCAATCCTGCCTCCATAAAAATATGCCGCGACTCTTGTATGGCTCCGTGTGTAGAATGGTAACATTCGTCTATTCCGGGCACAAAAAGCGTGTGCGATCCGTCTTCAGTCAGTTTTAATTCTGTTTGCATAGTTTATTTAAAAATCCGGGGATATCTCGGCAATCCAGATTAAATCTCCCGGATTACTTTATAAAAAACAAATCCGG
>Ga0302284_1000929_pt1 | contig 13266 bp, 9 predicted proteins | sample III_Fen_E2_1_FD_198760 | JGI IMG/M metagenome (GOLD analysis project Ga0302284, IMG submission 198760) | Peat permafrost microbial communities from Stordalen Mire near Abisko, Sweden - III_Fen_E2_1 | ecosystem: Environmental > Terrestrial > Soil > Wetlands > Permafrost | place: Sweden: Abisko...
GAGTTATTTTTACGATTAGATCGAATATGCTATCCACTCGAGTAGTTTCGTTAGTTGTCTAATATTCCAAGAAGAATTTGAATTTGAATTTTTTTCCGCATTTCCTAATATTCCCTTGAATAAAGACTGCAATGTAATCAACTCAAACATCATTTGTTTGCTCATAAGCAAGCATGTTTCAGTTAACGTTTGTACCACTGCCTGAAGTTAAAAATATTAAAAAAATATCATTGTAGAATACTCCCCCTAAACAATATTGTTTTCCTAACTTTTCCTGCTTTCTGCGAGTAGAACTGAATAAGATCAACATGATTAGCTTTCTGGTTAAGAGTAAATTTGAGGTGATCAATAATCCCAATTCTCTCTCTGATTTCATCAATCCAATCATATGGATTAGCATTGTTGACTTTTCTCTCTATGGAAAACATCATTTTTTTCTCGAAATTCTTGCGCCAAGACATTTAGTCATCCTTCACTTATCCAACCTCGATGATGACTGCTCTTAAATCCTCGAATTCCTTTAAGCCCTTCAAGATAGTTGCAAGCCGCTCCTTGAAGAAATGTAAAATTGTTTTATGGGAGGATTATTTAATAATAGAAAAAGATTGATTCAATATCTTCGAATTCTTCAAAATATTACATGATTGATGAAGTTTTACTTAGCAAATGTCACAAAGTCAATGAAATCTAGCTTAGAAGCTTTGAGTAGCAAGGACTCATCACTTTTTTATACAAGTTATCTGCATATCTTCATCTACTCCTTGATCGAATTCTACTCGATTTTGAGCCGCTCCTAGTCGTCTTCCATTTTCTGTCTACTATCTGTCATTGATCGGGCGAGCAAGCTGATTGCTTCCTTCTGTTCTTCTTTAAATTAAGCCATCATGGCTTCGTTTTTCTGAATACAAAAAAGGAAGTTATATCTTCAAATTAATCCCATTCTGAAAAGTTTCTTAATATTTTACCAGTGCAAGTGTGTTCATCTGTGTTTTGAGACTTGCAGCAAGATCCTTTTACTCTTGGAGCGCTATTTCAAAGGTGTTCTTCTTTAAATACTCGATGCTGATTTACGCTTTGAGTTAATCGATTTCGAACTTCGATATTTTCATTGAGAGTCTGTCATCTAATTTAGACAATTACTTTCGAAATGCTTCTTGATCTGCCATGATCTTCACACATTCTTCTCGCACACCTTCAATGTAACTGAGCTTTGAGTCGAGCTCTTCGGATGTGACTAATCCTTTGAGTTTCGTTTCTAATTGCTCTTATCCTTATTCAGCTTAATCGCATTTCTCTTGGATTTGAGTTTCCAGCACACTTAACTCTGCTTTTTAAGCAACGAATTTCTCGTCAACTTAGAGAAGAACATTATCTAGTTCATCACGAGAAGGCTTCTCGTCAATTTACTTGTTCAATGTCTGCAAGCAAGAAAAAGAACTAATTTTAAGTTGGTTGGTTTATTGACAATCCCTTCATCATTTCGATATTTGTTTTGCAAATTCAAAATGAAGTTAAAATAGAGATATACATTCTCATACTTCTGTTTGAATCCTTGCGTCGTTTCGGAGTTCGATAACTTTCTCTTCTGCATCCCGCTCGACAACTCGCAATGCCTCCCATTGCTTTCGCAGATCACTTTTGGTATCTTCAATCTTATTTTTCAATAAAAAAGTACATATTCTTTAATCCAATTTGTAAATTCATTGCTAAAGTCATTTACTTAAGCAAATATCGTGATTGTTTTAGCATTAAACGCATCGATATGCTCCAATATCTCTGCAGCTTTAGTATTTAGTTATTGAGTCTGTGTAGCAGCTAGTGCTTTCATCTCCGATCGAATCGCAGTTGCACATGATTCCAAGTCAGGTTTGATCAAATAATTTGCCAGAACTACAAAAATAAAAATGAAGAAATATTTAAAAATAGGATAACAAAAAAAACACAAACGATTGATCTTACTCTTGGCCATGTACACCTTAAGATCCTTTTATATTTGCTCCTCGAATTTCTGAGATGTTTAAAGTACTGCCTAGTTCATGAGTAAACAAAACAATCAGAAATCTGTTCAACCCACAGACATCCCCACAAGCAAATCATTCTCCCTCCTTTGATCCCCTTACCTTATCAATGTAATTGAATTTCTCCTCGAAGACAGCATTATCTGTTTTCTGATTGACTCTTGACATGAGCATATTCATTTGACTCGAGAAATACTGCGCTCCAACGAAATTATCCTTTAGTTATGCTTGCAGATTCTGAACTTAAGACATCTCCACTTTCTACGCGATCTACTGTGCAAAACTCTAAACAACATCTTCTTGTTTCCAGAGTTTATCCTTAGTTTCTTCGGTAGTCTACATTATCTTCTCAGATTGACTCTGAAGCCTATCAACTTTGGGGATTCAAATAAACACATAAGAATAACATAACCATCACAAATATCAGCAAAATTAGAGTCTGTTATTGTTGTAAAATTCCCTTTATCATTTCTTACGCTATGCTTGTAGTAGTACATTCTAATGCAAGGCATCTGTATTACTGAGTATCTTCTATTCTAGCTCTGAAATCTACCCACTAGCTGCTTGTGACTTATCGTTCAAAGTTGAGAACTACAAATTGAGTGTATGAAATGAATCCTTAAACTTAGTCTCCATCGATGTCGTTGTCTAATAGAATTTCAACTCATCTAAGATCTTTTTGATGATTTACTGTTCGATATGTGTTTATATATTAACTGTAATTGGTTTGCCTTGCTCATCCTTGAAAAGTGTTTTCACCTTATCAATCGAATCTGCAATATTCTATTATGCAGATAAGCTTTCATTCTGTGAATTCATAAGTGTCTTAGTAACTTGCTGCTGCACAGTTAGCTACTCACTCAGCCATTTAATCTTATTCTACAACTTCCCAATACTCACATTCAATCGCTCCATAGTAGGTTCTTCATTCACCTACCCCTCCGTTTGGTCAGACATTTCTTGATTTCTAGAGTAACAAGAATAATCTTCAACGATAATTATTTGGTGATTATTTTTTGTGTTTTTTTATATTTTCTTGATCGCGCTGCTCCACAACAGAAATATTATAATAACTTTTTATCAATTTCAAAGTATCTTTGACATTGTACATTCTCCTTATTTGGTTTGTAGGATTCACACACAAATTAGCTGAGATGTGTGGTTACCATTTCAACTGTGAAATCCAAAAATATTTTCTTTCTGATTTTTCCTTCAACATCTATTAACACACACATACACAAATAAAACTCATTTATTTTGGAACAATACCTTGATTTTTGAAAGGAATTCTTGCTTTACAATTATTCCTTATTCTTTTTTCAATATTCAAAGCATTTAACTTCTCTCCTCTGTAAATAACTAAATATCCCTATCACTGAAACGGGTTATCGAGCCCTTTCATTTCTTAGACTTCTTCACTAACCAATCAACGACGTCTGGTATCTTGTCTCCACGAAGTGCACTTACCATCATCACAACCCATGGATTCGATGTCACATAATCCAAATTTAAGCCTGCAATTTTTGATATTTTCATAGTTAAAAAAATGAATTATTTTTTCTGATTCCAGTGGAATTCTCATAATCAATCGCGAATTTATTAATGCATTTCTGGCTGAAATAAATCAATACCTTCAATGATTTCACTTTCATTCATATGCCCTTTGATGTCTATTTTATTTCCAACTACGAGGATTGGTATGCTCGATAATGCAGGGTCATCTAAAAGTGTATGTAGCTCCCTCTTCGATATCCCTAATGTATCTCTCTACAAAAGTAGAATTGTAAATAATATTTTAAACCCATTTTTCCTTTATTATAATTGTTCTTTTCTTTTACATTCGCTGAGTCAATCACAAAGAGTATCGCATTGGCATCTCTAGTGTACAATCCCCATTCTGATCGATATTATACTTATCCACCAATATCCCACATTTTCATTTTGACTCCTCCCTTTTTAAATTGCTTCACATTTAATCCTATCGTTGGTGCGGTCACCGATGCTTCACCTAATGACAGCTAATTTAAGATCGTAGTTTTTCCACTGTTCTCCACTCCGATCATCACAACTTCCATGTTTGAAGTTAAGAACAGATTCCTCAGCTTCTCTACTAAATTGCCCATGCTATTATGTTCTAGAGAGAATTGCTTTACTTTTTAAGGAAAACAAAATAATTTATTCGATTATTTTCTCCGCCAAAGTAAAAAAGATAAATATGCTTGTGTTTTTTGTGGGTCAAAGGAATTGAGAATCAATGTACAAAGAAACACTAAGAATAGACATAGAGAGAGGAACATTAGAATTTTAATCATAATCATTCCTAGATCAGCATATTCTCCATCTGGATGATCTGGTGTCTGCTGAGATAAAGATCATTCAAAATAGTACTAATATATGTAATCATCCTTTTGATTTAACTTCCTTTATTCAGCTGATACAATATGATCTAACAACTAAATACAATAATAAATATTCCATGAATTCTGTTGAAATTTTTTCAAATTGTTTTAGAGAGATACCAATAAATGATATCTATTCTAGATTTCTCATTAATCTCAATTCAATCTCCATAAGAACAGAGGAATTTATCCATTTTCACTTCCAAGAATAGGCATCTCAGCTGAAGATCTATCATTATATTTTTGTTAATAATTTACTTTTTCCTCTCTCTCTCTCTCAGTGTTATTCTTCGTGTGATTGATCTAGGTATTGTTTACTTTCACTATTGTTATATTAGACTTGATCGAAAATAGCTAATTTTGCTTTAATTGATTCGACATACATATCATCGATCTTTTCTCTATTCTCAACATCTAAAACAGAGTATTTCCCTTTTTGATTTGATTTATTAATGTGATACATCATCTCTTAGTGATGTGCTTCATCGTCGAGTTTCTTAGAAATCCTTAATAAATTGTATTTCTTCTCAACTGGATCCATTCCGTTTTAGCTTCTGGATACTCGCTCCCAATCTTTAAGTCCTTCTGATTTTTTATCAAGTTAATATTTACTACGCATTTCCGATAAATAATCGATTTTTGGCTTAACTGTTGTCATAGCTGAGCTCATAATCGAACCAACTTTAATGTCAGACCTTGGTGAAAGAAAAAAAAGAGTTAGAAATGTTAGGGGTACATTTCAAAATATAGTATTATCTTAATTATCATGTTTATCTCTCTTTGTCTGTGAATATTCTTACAGATTATCAGTCGTCTTCTCAACGCCTTGCAGTGGATGTTCTGATTTAGCTTTCTTGGGCATTTTTTTCGCAGCTTCTTTGATTTCTTCTAAATATTCCATACCTTTTTCTGCTTATTAATCTTTCTTTCTGTCTATTTTTATTTCATTTTTGAACACTTTTTCATCAAATCTATCGTAATCTTCACTTGTTTGTCTTGATTCAGCAGAGTTTCTTCTTCTTTTCAATTATTTTATGTATTTCCCTGGATTGTTCATCTTGTCAATCTTGACTTAAAGTTCGAGTCTCTTTTCTTCATCGACATTGACTTTCTTCTTTGTTTTGACTCCCTCTGCAAACACAGATCTAGCTTCGACAATCTTCATTGCCCTTTGCTTCAGTTCTTTTTCAATGCAAATTAAAAAAGAATTAGTAATTTCTTAAATAACTACAAAATCTCTTTCAACTTCCATTTAGTTATTCCCATCCCTTAAATTTACCTAATTGCTAGTTAAATGATGCATCCTCTGATCCTTTACTGTACAGTTATGACTAAGGAAGTGCTTGGATTTTCATGAAATGTTCTTTCATTTCTTCTTTATGCTTTTTCTATTATTACAAACGTTCTTCCTCCTACGCTTTGAGTTTCTCAAGATACTTCGACTAATGATCAAACAAATTCATTTCATCGATACGCTTGTGGTTCTCTCTATTCTCATCAAGATTCTTCTCTGCTTCCTTCTACTACTATAAGAACTGCTTGCTGAGTCTCATGTACAAGGGTGCCTTTCCGTTGTTCATTTTCTCCGTTTGCTATTTATATTTCTCTTAATGTTCTTCGAATTCTTACTATCTCTTGATCTTATCTTGCTCTATTTCTCTGATCCTATTCTTGAGGGCTTCTTCTTTTTCCTTTTCCTTTGAGATTTTCATTCTTGCTTCCTTTGCTAGTTTGTCTTGATCATCTTAAATCTATTTTGCTTGAGAAATCGAATCACATTTTTTCTTCCGCTCATCGAAGATCTTCTTTTCTTCCAAGAGTTTCTTCACGAATATGCTCGCATCACGCTGCTTAGATGTTTCTTATGTATCCAAGAAGATTTTAAGCCCAGGATGACTGTATGCACTACGAGGATTATCGATTCTTTGACTTTACAGTAACTTGACTTTGATATCGATTTACAGAAGTTCCTTCTCAGTTTCATCACGTTGCCTTGGATAGATAATATTAAGTTTAGAAAAGCCTAGAATTATCATGTTTTTCTATTGATTTTTACTTTCTGATTTCATTAATCCTCTTTTTAATGACTTCTTCCTCCACAATGTTAAATCGTTTGAGTCCAGCCTTTTTCCAAAGAGTTATGAGATTCAAATTATGAGACAATTCTGAAGCACACATCTTACATCAGTTGTGAGTTAGCTTTCATAATCCTTGATGTATTGTTGAAATACTGATAATGAACCCACTAATCTCTCTTTTTCTCTAATTGGATTTAAACAATAAAAACAAACATCTTTTGTTTAAAAGAAACTAAACTGTTTTATCATAGTTTACTTCAGTAATTCTAGAAGCTAACTATCCACTTGATCTTCTTCTATCATGTTGCCTTTCCTGTGAATGACTCCCTAAATTTAAAGAGAGCAGAAATGTTTGTTATTATTATCTGAAATTCACTCAAATTCCAAATCTAATCATTTACCTCCAGCTGTAAGATACCGTATTCTAATTTTTTGGCATTTTTCTTATCGATTTTTAGAACAGTCTTCTTTCCTTCCTTCATCCCAGAAAAAAAAGCAATCATAAAAAAAAGAAGTACAAACACATATGAAAATTAACCTTCCCCTTATCGAAAGAAACACTCTCTTTTATTTTCTCTTTTTTAACTAATTCATACTTCTGATGTGTCTCCTTATCCTAGTTGATTCCAGAGATCATCGAAATACTGTTTCTGCATCTAAACCATTGCCTTTTTTTATCTCTTTCTTTCTTCTTTTATTGGGTCGATTTTCGGTGATTCGGGGGGCTTTAATATCGAAAGTTAAGATTTCTGCTAATCCTTTCCATCTTTTTTGCCTGGTTACTATCCAGGAGTTTGTGCTGGTTGCTGTTTTCCTGCTGGAACTGGTGCGGATATTGATCCTTTTTTCTGTGGAGAATATTATGAAAAACAACAATTATTTTTGGTTTGAAAGAGAAAAAAGTAAATGTCTTTGAGAAACCAAATAGGTTTTGGGAATCACCCATTCATATTATTAAAAAGTATCAAATCAACATTTTTTTATTTTTACTGAATCAGGTTTTTGATTTCCTTGTACAACAGTTGCAGGTGGAGTCTAAGATATCATGAAAAATCCATTAGAATAAAACTAATCCATGTGAGAATGCAAATACCTTATTCGCAGCAGCAGGAGGCTCAGCAGTTTTTGCGTCCTTTGGATTTTTACTCATAGCGAAAAGAAGGTTTCAAATAGTATATTAAAGTTGTTTGTTTATATATTTTCCTGTTTTCGTCTGTTTTACTTAGTTTTTTGTTTGCGTTATTAATTTAATTTCCTTTCATATTCCTCAGCTAGTAATTTCTTCCTATTTACTTTGATTTACATATAAGAAATGAATGAACTAACCCCCTCCCTCTTATTTATATTTGTTCTTGAATTAACCAAGTATCATATATTTTAATATTGAAACTCCTATTTTATCTCTTTCATTCTTTTTCCCAAATGATTTCTATACTCTCTCTAATAGATCACTGTCCATCTTCACCTTTCCACTAGAATTGCTAAAACAAACATTAAATACATACAGAAAAACTTAAGGTAACCAGTAACCTCCTGCAATAATATTTAAAGTATACTACAAAAACATATTATTTTTACATATTAGTGAAATTATTCTAAGTAAAACCATCTTGAAGATCCATATTTTTCATTTTCTCTTTGAGTTACTGGGAGTGCTTATTGAACTCAAAGGGCTCTTCTAAAACCCCATTGGTGTTTCCAACAAATAAGCTTAATTAATCAGAGAATTCTATCCTCTTTTAATTCCAGGAATATTTGCTGTTTGGAGTAAATTTTTCTTTTTCGAATCATACATTCCTAGCCCCTTATTACTCGCTGAAATCGGCGAGATCGACAAAGAAGAAGCATTGTTCCTTGTGGAATGCTATTAAGAACTCTAATGTTGTTGACTTCTTGATGAAATCGGTGAAAGACTAACTCGCTGAAAATTCTTTGAAGACGAAGAAGAAAGAACTTAATTCCTGTGATATCCCTTTTAAGGAGTCGATTCTGTATGTGAACTAATTGTGTTAAGACGTTGCATGTTCCAACTATTTAAAGAAGTATTAGGGGAAACACTTCTTTAGTCTCGTGAGTAACTCTAATTATTTGGTTAAACCTGATTTCCAGTGGATATCTTCGATGAATTTTCATGAGATTTCGTATATTTTGATTATTTTCCATTGTTTTCAAGGATATTCCCTGAATCAATAATATTCTCTTTTGCACTTCTTTAATTTGGTGATTTACTCACAAACCTTGATGGAATATTAGTTTAAGCCCCTTGAGCAGGTGGTTATTTATATGTTTACTATCCTGACTTAGATGAAGGTGTCCCAAAGCCATTTCCATTACTCAAGATACTCCCTTATGGGTTGATGCTATTACGATATAATTTATTCTTCTAATTTCCAATATCTCCATTGCTATTTGTATTATTTTGTTTATTTGTATTTTCTAAATCTAATTTATTTAATTGATCTTCTTACTTAATCCATTTGTATTCTTCTAAAAACGTCAGAAGTAGCTCCACTTTGAGATGTCCATCTGATGTTTTTGTACCTTGAATTTTATCTAAGTTCTACAGTAATTAACTAACTTGAAATTCGATATCTGAATTTTTGTTCATCACCGAAGGATTTGGGTTTTGTTCTGTCTTGAGGATCATAAACAGCAATCCAGTCAAACATCCTTGGAGATCTTTTCGTAATTCTTTATAATATGCTAGGAGCTCTTGTGGATCTTTGAGGAATTTCAAATTATCTTTTTTAGCTTTGATTTCAACAATTTTATTCAGAATTTAGTCAGTTTATCCATGAATCTTCAGCAATTCAGCTTATGCTTTGCGTTGCTCTGGGGAAAGATCTGTTTAACTATTTACTCTACTTGAGAAATTCCCTTGAATGATGTTATTCTGCAATGTCTCATCGACTTAAGCACCTTAATCCTATCGTTACTTGACAGGTAAGGTATTCTTCTGCTATTCTTTCGAAACTGCTTATGGTTTAATTTTTTCTGGTGAATTTAAGTTCATTTTATTATTGTTTAATGTGTTTCTCTTGTAATTTTTGGTTGTATCTTCTTGATCTGAGAATTAAGACAGTCTGCTTGAAGAATTCTATGCAAGTATCGGGAGAGCTTTCATTTAGTTATCGACTGATTGTTTAATCAATTCTTGTACTTTCTATTAGACTTTTGGTGGTAATTCCTCAATACTTAAGATATTATTATCAATTCTAGCAAGTTGATCTTCAGCGATTCTACCACTAACGACATCCGAAATATTACTGTAACTCAGCTCACGGATGTTAAACGCTATCTCATCTTCTTATATCAACTCAGCGTTACTCGTTAATTCAAAGAAATTAGTAGAATTGTTGTTATTAAAGGATTAATTAGGACTATTGAAATTATTGTCCATGTCGTTGATCCCTGATTTTTAAGATTAAATGATCTGCTCCTTTGCACTTAAATTGCTGTTAAAACAGAATTAAAATCAACTCATCACTAAAAAGCAATTAATCCCTTAGTTTAGATGTATTTGTGTATTAATTTACCTGAGTTTCATAAGGAACCTCGATATTGGTGCTAGATCTCTGTAGAAGAATAAATTATGCGTGGCTTTTTGTACACTGTTTTTAGGAAACACATATGCTATCGAGAAAGCTTCAGCTAAGTCTCCAGAGACGCAATCGACGTACCTTCGATCAAAAGCATCTTCCGTGGGGATAGTACTCTACCCTTAGATTTCGTCTGTGAGTTCATCTTGAATATCTGATATCGCTTGGATGTCTCTTGGGAGATTTCCAATTTATTTGTTAATAACATTTTCCCTCTTTTTGAGCTAGACTTTGGAGTTTATTTAGTAGAAATCGAATTTCGCTTTATTTTATTAATCCGATGGAGTTGATGCTTATCCTTGAAGCTATTGATCTGAAGAACTCGTGATTTTTTAAGAAGAAGATGCACTAATGTTGCTGTTATTAGTATTCCCTCTGCTTTGAGTTATTGATCCTCCTCTTTGTGACCTCTCCAGCGTTGAAGAAATACCTTATAAATCGCTGTCATCTCTCATCATAGATCTGGTGTTGATTTTTTGAAATTCTCCTTCATTGTCTGCTTTCCTCTAAGCTGGAAAGACAAATTACTTTTTTTTGAGTTCAGATTCGACTGGAATGAGATCAGTGGAGTTCGTTTAGTTTCTTTGATATTCCTTTTCATTCTTGTAACTCTACCTTAATCTCTTGACTTTTGCTTCAACTGATTCAGTAATTTCTGTGTATTATTTGAAAATATTCATTGATGAACTCACAAGCATATCTGATTTGCAATCTGTATCTCGCTGCTTCTTCAACATGTCCTTATATTCTTAAGACTCAAATGGCTCCTTTTGCAATTCAAATCCATTCTTTCCTCCCATAAACTGTGAGAGATTTGGCTAGTATTCTAGTTAGCTGTTAGCTTTTTAGATCCTCCGCAGATCTACAAACCCGCCTAGATAAAAATGAAACCAATAAAAGTCAAGTTATTCAAGCATAATATCGAAAAGCTTCTTAATGCCACATATCCCTCCGTTTCTGAATATTGTTTGAAGTGCAAAATAAACTTCAAGCTTACCATCCTCTACAGCCTTTTGAATGTTCTGCTTGACTTCCATTCCCACACAGGAAACAGTATTCTTAGATTTATTAGATTAATTATTTCCCACAGCAAAAGCAAAATCTTTAAAGTAAACATCACTCTTAATTGAGCTTAAAATCTAACCTGCTCAAAACAATTTTCTTTCCCAATGAATTCGTTTGAAGTTTAAGAACGTTAAGTTCTTGTATCGGTTGAGAAAAATAAATCTCAAATAGAGACTCAATTTACATCAGTTTCTTAGTCAGATTGTTTCATTCTAAAATTTCTTATATAATAAAAATGAAACCAAGCAAATAAACTGAAACGAAGGCTAAGAGTTGGGATTTGTTTTTCCATTTATCAAATAATGGCTTTAGTGCTTATCAGAATGAAAATGGAGAAAGAGAACATCAGCAGGAAATGTATCCTCAGTGATTTCTCCTAATTTCCGTCATTTCCACATAAATGACCCCAGCAATAGAAAATAATCAACCAGATAGATAAACAAATGCTTCAAAAGCTCCCCTGAGTTGTCTATGTTGGTAATAGAATTCATAACATCATTTGGATTCGAATTGTCTACTCGATTTTTTCTTGGCAGATAACTTATCAAATATGTGTGTTATAAATTGTGAGTTTGAAGTTGATAACATGAATAAATCAGTCAATATTTTCCAACAAAAACAAGAATAGTGACAATAATAATAATAAATATCATATTATTTTAATCTATCTTTCCCCGCTGAAAAACAAACTTGATAACTTACAAATGAGCGATGATTTAAAGGAGTTTCTCCACAAAAGTACGATTGGGTTGGAAATCGAAGACATAGATGAAGATGAAAATGTCGATGAGATGCGATAAAGTAAAATTCTAGATAATTATGGAAGCAGAGAGGTGCTAGATAATAACAATGTAAAAGATGAAAATCGAGGAGAAGGCATCGATTCTAGTAGTAGTAGTAATAAACTCAAGGATATGATCAATTGGAACGAAAATAATGAAAAGAATCCAGCTAGGAAAAAAAGTCTAGGTGTTCTTGGTTGCAGAGACGGCGTCAGGGTGAGTACCCATTACAGCTGGTTTAGCATGGAAGAAATCAAAGAAGAATTAAAAAGATTATCGCTATCTGAGGAGCTTTAATCGATTCTCATCGAAGTCGTAAATCAAGTAGATAGTATCATCGATTTGACACCTATTTTAGTGACTAAATTTGAGCATTTCGATAAAGTTGTTGATTTGCTGTTGCATATTCAAAAAACACTGTTCATAGCACTTATTCAGCTGAAGGAACTAGCGTAGATTCTCTAGATACCTGATTTATCTCCGAATAACGCTAAATCCATGTCGGAAGAGTTTTCTGCGCTGGATAATTTCTCCATCAAACTTGAATCTAAACTCGATCTTAACTTACCTGTATGAGGCATTTTTTAGATTTTTCTTGATATTTTATGATGGTTTTGATTATTTTGTGTTTAGATTATTCAATCGACGATCAAGTATATGTCTTAGCATATCTTCAAAGAAATCGACATAAACTATTAGAAACTAGTGAAAATTTCTACTGAAAATGGTGAGTATGTTGATCCTTTGAATGATGTTAAAATTGCACATTCAAAGCTTAAAACAACTATTCTCATATTTCCTTATGCGACCATCTTCGATAAGGTACGCAGAACATCTTTAAAAAACTACAAAATCAAGAATATTCTTGTTGGTTTTCTGTTTTTAGAAAGATATCTTCTCACTCGATAAACAAGATGAAGTCTGGAAAAAGCTCCGAAGAAATGTTATCGAAAAGCAGCTAGCCGATCCAGAAAAACTCCAAGAATCGTTTAAGAACATTGTTAAAGGGATTCTCCTTGCGAATGCTATGGTTGCTAATGCATCGGAGTAGAAAACAGCCATAGAGAAACACCTTTATTAGAATTTCGGTGCAATTTACTATTTCTTTTAATCGCAAAAAGCAAAGAAGAAAGCACATTTATTCTTCTCAGATCCAAGAGCTACAACTGCCAAAGAAGTAAAATAATCACAAAACATGATATGCACTTGTCTGAGTTACCCGCTTATCAATCCAAATTGTTTTTTTATCATCAAAACAAGGTATTGAATTTGATGGACACAGGATTAGTGAAATATGGAATGTCAATGGCTTTCCCTTCTATTAA
>Ga0302284_1000932_pt1 | contig 13245 bp, 8 predicted proteins | sample III_Fen_E2_1_FD_198760 | JGI IMG/M metagenome (GOLD analysis project Ga0302284, IMG submission 198760) | Peat permafrost microbial communities from Stordalen Mire near Abisko, Sweden - III_Fen_E2_1 | ecosystem: Environmental > Terrestrial > Soil > Wetlands > Permafrost | place: Sweden: Abisko...
TTTATAATAAAGATTATTATTATAAAATATTATGGACAAGGTTTCGGTATATTGTTTAGATCCGTTAAATTTTCGATGCTTTTAAAACTTAACAAGCGCTCTGTTACGAGGTCATAAAATTATGGCTGCTTCTAAGCCTATCTCCTTGTCGACTTTAATAAAAACCTTCTTAATTTCACTCAACTAATAATTTAGGAACCTTAACTCTTGTTCTGGGCTGTTTCCCTTTTGACATACAACCTTATCATTCTATGTCTGATAATTTAAGATATATCTTTGCCATTCCGAGTCTGCATACTCACTGATAAAATCTTCATGATCCCCCAATTTGTACAAAATAAAACATTTTATTATGTCTTGTCTGAGATTAAATTCTGTACCTGCTAAGATATTATACTTAAATTGCCTACTATTATAGGTTTCGCAGAAAACCAGCTATCCTAGTCAGTATTGTCTTTCACTACACCTACCATAATTCTTCGGATATTTATGCTACAATATTCCGTTCGGACTTTTATAATCCTGATTATGGTAAAATCACTAGGCTTCGGGTCTAACTTTAGACACTTTTCCGTTATTTTAACGCTCGGTTTAACTACGTATAATCTCGCATCTAATGTTAACTTGGTGACCCATTATGCAAAAGGTACGTTCTAACTTTTTTATTTTTCCGAACTGCTTATAAAACTACTATTTTTCTTTTGGTTCCCTCACGGTACTTTTCACTATCGCTTATATACTATATTTAGTCTTTGAGGAAGGTTCCCCATTTTGTTTAAACAGTTTATATACCATTTTACTTTTTAGACTGCTCCATTTTCGCTCACGCTAATTGTGGAATCTCTTTTGATTTATTTTCCTAAAGTTACTAAGATATTTCAATTCACTTCGTTTATTATTAAATTTCTCTTAGAGTTTATATAATTATAAGTAAAAATACTTATATATATAAGTAATTCTCTTTAGTATATAGCTTAAATTCTATAATAGTTTCTTTTTATACTTATGTAATTAAATTATAGATACAATTTATATATCAAGTTTATATTTTGTTTATTTGGGTCTTTATAAAAAGACTATTAAACTAATATTTTGTTTTAATTTAGCTTTGCTAACTTGCTGAGCAAGCAGCGTACTATAATTATTTTTTTTATAAGATTAAATCTTATATTAGTATTTATTTCTAATAAATCTATTGTTCGGATTATCATGATTCGAACATGACTAGTCTTCGTCCCAAACGAAGTGCCTACCCAAGCCGGCCCTAATCCGTATAAACAAGAGTACTTGGACTTGAACCAAGAATTTGAAGGTTGAAGCTTCCTATTTTGCCAATTAAACTACACTCTTCAGAGAATATCCGATTTGAACGGATGTGGCTAGAATTATTTAGCCTAATAAGACTCAAGCTTACCGCCTTAAACCACTCGGCCAATTCTCTCTTTACTAATTCCTCAGCGAATCGAACGCTGATATCATTCTTATCAAAAATGCACTCTACCGTTTAAGTTAAGGAATCTTATTTATACGTATATACTTATAATTTTTATATATTTATTTTGAGTAATAATATACAAATAGAAAAATACTTACGCAATTGAATAATATCAATTCTCTATAGTTAACTTTACTTATGAATAAACATTTATGTAATCAGAAATGAAAAATGAAGGATTTGAACCTGCAACCTATTGTGTGTAAAACAATCGCTCTACCGTTGAGCTAATTTTCCTTTTTTCTGTTTTTATAGTAATTATTATAGCTCCTACCATAGCTAACAGTAATATAAAACTTGCTATAAAAATTCACATATTATAACTAGTATATAAAATATTACCTATTGCTGAAATATGGCTAGTTTCTGCCATATTACCGTCTCAACTGTTACTTGAAACAAACATAACATTAACATTATTAATATTAGAATTTTTACTTATAAAATTAATAATATCATTATATTTATTTAAAGGTAAATAATATAATATGTTATTTAACTTATTATTATAATTATTTAATATTGCCATATAATAAGGTAATAATTGAAATAAAGTACAATTTAATAATATTGTTATAAATAGTCCTAAAGGTATACTATTTTTATTATTACTTTGTAGTTCACTAGTTCTAATATTTATTAACATTAAAATAAATAAGAATAATATAGAAACCGCTCCTATATATACAATTAAATAAGATAAACCTATAAAAGTTAAACCTAATAGTATTAAATATGTAGATATACATGCGAATAACCCAATTAAAAATATCACTGATACTATTGGGTTCTTATTAATTATTATAGATATTCCACATAATAATGCTAGCACACTTATTATATCAAGTGACCCTGTAAGATAGCCATTAGTAAATAACTCATAAACTGTCAATAATTGGTCCATAGTTTTTTTTCTCTAACCTAATCTCATAATACTAGGAGTTTTATCATTATAATACTTTTTTATTAAAGTAAACACTACGGCTAGTCAGATTTGAACTGACACATATCGAGTGGAAATCGACGAGTCTACCGTTAACCTATAGCCGCTAATAATCATATTTATATCCTTGTTATGGATATTAGATTAATTATTGTTTTTTAGCATTATATAAAAATTTATACAAGAAGAATATTAAGATCCTCAATAATACATAGATACGTATAAGAATAATCATACTACATCTACAAAATGTCAGTATAATATTCCAGCTTCGTAACCAAGATGGTGGTGATCTGTTAAATGATAAGATATAATTCTTCATAAGGCTACTGATAAGAATATTGTACCTATAATAACATGTAAACCGTGGAAACCTGTTCCAAAGAAAAAACATGTTCCAAATACACCATCACTGATAGTAAATGAAGATACGCTATATTCTACACCCTGGAAGAATGTGAAGATTAAAGCTAATGCAACTGTGAATATAGATCCATATAAAGCACCTTTTCTTTCACCTTTTATAAGAGAATGGTGAGCGTAAGTAATAGTAGCTCCACTTGATAATAAAATTACTGTATTAAGTAATGGTAATTCAAATGGATTTATAGGTTCTATACCCATAGGTGGTCATTGAGCACCTAATTCAACAGTAGGTGTTAATGCACTGTGGAAAAAGGCTCAGAAGATGGCCACAAAGAATAAACCTTCTGATACTATGAATAATATTACACCTAAATTTAATCCTTTTTGTACAGCTAAAGTGTGATTACCTAAATATGTACCCTCTGATACTATATCTCTGAATCATAATGACATAGAAGCTACTAATGTAATTAGTGCTAAATAAAATGATATATAACTGTTATTAAACAAATGCATTGATAGTGCAGCGTTTATTGTTAAATTAAATAAAGAGATACTTGTATATAACGGTCAGGGAGAAGGTGATACTAAATGAAAAGGATGATCTTGAAAATTACTTCTTATTGTATTTGTCATATATATATTTTAAAATTACAGCTTTATATTCAAATTAAAAGTCTCTAATTAAGACAAATTGTCTTTAGATAACATGGTATTATATTATATCCTTAAGATATAAGATTTATTTTGATCGTATGGATAAGAAGTCTATATTATTTTAAATATAGAATTATCTTATTGTAACGGAAAAGAGGTGAATCGAACACCTAGGTGCAAATGCACGATATATAGCAAATACCTTACCCTACCAATGGAAACCTTTCCTTAGCTTGCGCAACGAATTAGATCAGAATCGAACCGACATCTACTTCCGTGACAGGGAAGTCCTTTACCTATTTAAGTTACTAATTCTAGGAGACAAGAGATTCGAACTCTTAAAAGCAATAGCTATTGAGTTTACAGCTCAACCCTTCTTACCAATAAAGGAACCCTCCTTTATATAATATATGATATATATTATATTTTTTACTTATTGTTAATATTAATTAATCCCGTGCAACTTCCACTACACGAACCGTATTTCGACTTAACACTAATTAGAGCCACGCATACGAAGATTCCCAATAAAAGAATATACAAAACCTATTTGTTTTTTTTACTTGTTACTAAGAAAGCAAACTTATTGCGCATGCTCCTTTCAGCATGTGACGAGTGGTTAGTACCAATCCAAGGTCTATTCACCGTGACATGGTGATTCACGATTACTAGTAATTACTTATTCATATAGTCGAATTTCAGACTACAATCCTTAAAATTTATATCCTATTTTTTGAGATTAGCTTAAATTCACATTTTTGCATCTCTTTGTTTAGGAATATGTGGCACGTCTATAGCCCACAATATCAAGGCCATGATGACTTGTCTTTGTCCCCTTTCTCTTTCCAAATTTTCAGGATCGAATGCTTTATCGTATGACATAGCTTGCGCTAAGTACACAAAAAATAAAGCCAGGGATTACGTTAATTTCATGGAAACCACAGTTTCACAACATTAACTGGAAACAGCCGTGCAACTCCTGTAATATAATTATTCAAATTGTGGTAAGGTTTTTCGTGGATCATCGAATTAAACAACATACTTCACTACTGGTGTCAGAAACGGTCTAGTGATTTCAGTTCCTGCGTTGCCACATTACTCTTGAGGTGAAATGCTTACACTTTCATTTATAGACCAAATAATATTTAATATATATATAACTTTTATATAAACAAACTAGGTAAACTATAGTTTATATTTAAATTAATCATTAAATTTTTCTCTGACCTATGGCATTCATCATTTACTGCAAAGACTACTTGGGTATCTAATCCTGTTTGTTCTCTGTGCCTTCGTCCTTCAACGTCAGTTTTTACATAGAGGGCTGCCTTCGCCTTTACAGAGTCCCTTTGGTATCAATAAATTTCATCTCTCCTCCTCAAGTACTGCCCTCTTACATAAAACTCTAGTCAAGTACTAACATTTTAGAAGCTATTTTGACCGTTTGGGTACCCTTTAAACCTAATTAAGATGAATAACACTAGTCTCTTACGTATTACCGCGACTGCTGGCACGCAATTAGTCAAGACACGATATATATACTGTCATTATCAATATATAAACAAAGCTTCATTCAATTCTAATAGAATCTTATAAAGAAGTTAAAACGCCACTATTAGGACTATTAATTATAAGACTTACCACTTCTCCAAGTTGCCAGTTCAGCCGTTAGGCCATTGACCAAGATTCCTCACTGCTGTACTAACTTGCATTGGGGTTTTTTCAGACCCAATGTGGTCGATCAACCTTTCAGCTTCGACTACGAGAGTTTAAGGCTAGTTAAGTCATCACCTTAACTACTACCTATCTCGAAGATATTTATTATCCTCTTAAAGCGGAAACTAGTTTTTAACTATACGTTTCCTTTATTTATTATGAAGGATTTACCTCCACTTTAAGGCCGGCGAAGAATATCATTATACTCACCTGTACACCACTTTTTAATTTATAATATAGCGTAGCTTACGCTAAGCGCTAAATGTATTAATTAAAACGTACGATTAGCATGTGTCAAGCACTTGGACAGCATTCAATCAGAGCCATCACCAAACTCAACTTTTATTTATTATTTTAGTGTTAACTAAAATAATTTGTGTGATACAAAACTATTCTTATATCACTAATTGATCTAAATTTTAAATAAAATAATTATTTATTTAATATACATATAAAATTATATGTAATGAACTAAAGGAAAATTTGTAAGCTATTTAATGTAAAAATTACTAAAAATACTTTTCTATAAAACAAATGGAGTCCGCTGTTTATTTATATAAATTATCTAAATAATTTTGTATTATTTTCTTGGACTTATAGTATATAATTTTTATTAATTCCTAAAAAGGATTAGTTGTTATTGTTGTATAACTTTCCTGGGTATTTTTCGCTTTAATTAAGAGCTATATATTTTTTCTAAGTATTATTTATTAATGTAAATCTAAACCGTCTTTTATATATGAAGATGATAAAACTACAAATACTTGTGCTTGAATAAATGCTATAGCTAATTCTAAACCTGAGAATGCTATAATGAATAATAAAGGTATTAATCCTAAAATAAAGAATATGAAACCTGAATTCATTATGTTATAAACAAAACCACTTAATATGCTTAATAACATATGTCCTGCAGTTATATTAGCTGCTAATCTTAATCCTAACGATACATTTCTGGCTAAATATGAAATAAATTCTATAGTCACTAATAATGGTAAAAGTGCTAAAGGACAACCAGCTGGTACTAATAGAGAAAAGAATTTTAAACCATGTTTTTGGAACCCTAATATAGTTGCTCCTAATACTATTGTGAAACTAAGAGCAAATGTTAATGCAAAATGACTTGTAGATGCAAAACTATAAGGTATCATACCTATTAAATTATTTATTAATACAAATATAAATAAAGTATATATAAATGGGAAGTATATTTGACCATTTTTAGGGTTTATTTGGTTTGTAACGATATTATGTATTGTAACATATAAAGATTCTTGAGCTATAGATCAGTTATTACTAACTAATTTATTATAGTTAGTTGAAACTATACCGATTGTTAATATAATAAACATACCTATTATTAAGTATATTCCTATATTAGTTAAAGATAAATGTAAATTACCACCTAAAACTTCTAAGTTTAATATATCTCTTATTTCAAATTGATCTAAGGGACTTGTTATTTCTGTGAATAAATTTTGTTTTTCTATAGAAAACATAAAGTAGTATTGTTACTACTATAATATATAAATCTTTAAACAACTAACTATCCGCAAAATAAAATATATTGCTTGGGCTTTAGCCAAAACCACAGTAAGAGCAGAGCCTGCCTATATTTATTCCGCTAATTAATATTATATAAATATATTTATTATATAATATTTAAATTTATTTACTTTATTTTATAAAATATGTATTAATAATATTATATTTTATTAATAAACATACGTGATATAAATAAACGTACTATTCTTGGTAATATGTATTTAGATAATACATATAAAATAAATACTATTATTGCAAAAGCAAATATTATTTCATTCATATAATAAAAAGGTACTAATTGAGGCATATTTATTATTTTATTTTTTTGTTATAATACGTACTCTTAGGTAAGATTTTAATCGTAATTTTGGTTTAAAGTATATATTTATAAAATTATATACTATATATTAAAGCATTCATAGAATAATCTAATACGTTTAATATTAAAGAAGGATATATTCCTAATATTACAGTGAATAATACTAATATAAATAATAGTATAAATTCTCTTTTATTTACATCATATACACTTTCTTCTAGGAATTTACTGAAAGAACCTCCAAAAGCTATTCTATTAAACATATATATAGTATATGCAGCTGAAAATACTATTGAAGAGCAAGCGAATACACCTAATACTGGTAATCTTTCTAATATACTATAAAGTGACATGAATTCACCTATGAAATTTAAAGTTAAAGGAGTAGCACTATTACCTAAAGCTAATATAAAGAATAATATTACAAATATAGGCATTAATTGAGTAGCTCCTCTATAGAAATAGATCATTCTAGTTCCAGTTCTATCATATAATACACCACCTGCACATATAAATAAACCACTAGATACAAACCCGTGTGCTAATCCTAATACTATACTTCCTTCTAATCCTTGGATAGTGTTGCTAAATATCCCTATTAAATAAACTGCAGCATGACAAACTGAACTGTATGCTATTAATTCTTTTACATCAGTTGTTCTTAATGTACTAAAACTAGCATATATTATTGTAATAACGGCTATAGTATATATAACAAAAGTGTAATCTAAAGAGGCTTTAGGTAATATAGGCAGTATTAATCTAAATATACCATATAAACTTAGTTTTAATACAATACCTGCTAATACTATACTTCCTCCTAAAGGAGATTCTACATGAGCTTTTAATAATCAACTATTTAAAAATATTGTAGGAGTTTTTACTGCAAATGCTATAAATATACCTATAAATAGAAATATTTGAGTTTTATATTCAAAATTAAGTTTAAATAGAGTATCAAAATCTGTACTACCCATTGTAGAAGATATACTTAATATTGATAATAATAAAAATAAAGAACCTCATAATGTATATAAGAATAAATAATAACTAGCATTTACTTTATTATCTGATCCAAATATACCTATTAATATAAATAACGGAGGTAATATACTTTCAAAGAATATATAAAATATCATTATATCTAATGACATAAATACTGTTAATAATAATGTTTCTAATAATAACATAATTATTAAATATGATTTTAAATTTTCTTTTATAGAATCTCAATTAGACAATAATGCTATAGGCATTATTATTGTAGTTAATAATACAAAATATATAGATATACCGTCTATACCTAAATATATATCAAAATATTGTACATTATAATGCTCTTGTACATATTGAAATTGATTAGTGCTATTATTAAATAGAATAAATATCACTAATGATATAATTAAATTGATTACGCTAGTAGTTAGTGCAATCGTTTTAGCATATATTTCTGAATTTTTTTTATATGAGCCTATGCTAGCTACAATTATTGTTCCCAATAGAGGGATTGTTATTAAAGAAGATAATAACATTTATAATATTAAAAAATTACGTTCAAATTCTTATGTCACCTATGGAAATGTATTTCATGGCTTAATTATTACTAAATAGTAATAAGAAGAAAACTTTATTATTAATGTTTTTTTCACACTTATTATGATAACAATTATCAGAGTGAGATACTATTCATACCTATCTACAATTTAATTTGCATATATTATAAACCTTTTAGTTTATATGGGCAGGGATACATCATGTCTGTGACCATGCCAATAAAAATTATTAGACATTAGCCAAAATAGTTATTATAAAGGCTCTAAGCTCTGACATATCCCGAATTAATCTCAATAATTGCTCATGTATATTTTGTATCATTTCATAGCTAATATTGTACATCGGATCATTTAAATCTAGCATATATATTATTTGGTCATGAATAGAATTTATATGTCTAATGCTCAAATCTACACGTTCTAAAAATATCATTAATTCATTTGAGCTAAGATACTGCAAATGGTTAGGATTATTTCAAAAATGTATTGCATTATCAATATTATGAATAAAAACTAAAATATTTCCAACAATATGATCAGGTATAAAAAACATATTACCTGGTCCTTCATCAGGAAACATCAAAGCATATTGTGCTTGAATTTGAGAAGTCTCAACTAGAGAATAAATAAATACACCAGTACCTAAAACATAACTAGTTAATAATATAGCTAAAAAAAAAGGAGGAGACACCCCAAAACAGGCTAAAATTAAAGTTGTGTTAGCGGGGTCTGCTCTAAGATATCTACTACTATGAAAATATCTTAGACCTGGGAAGTAATTCTTTTTACTTTTCATAGTTTAATATTAAATAACATTAAAATTCTTATGCCACCTATGAATAAAATGTATTTCATGGCTTAATTATTACTAAATAGTAATAAGAAGAAAATTATTATTAATGTTTTTTCATACTTATTGTGATAACAATAACCAGAGTGAGATACTATTCATACCTAACTAAAATTTAATTTGCGTATAGACATATTAAGAAGATAAGCTAATGTTATTCAGATTAATTAAAACATATTTACATTAACTACTGTCATTCCAAATATATAAAGTAGACAAGGTATTAATACAATAAACCCGAATAAAATAGGTAATAATACAGTTCAACAGAAAGACATTAACTGGTCAAAACGTATTCTAGGGAATGAAGCTCTAACTCATATAAATATAAAAATCATAATTGAACTTTTTACACCTAAAGTTATACTGTATAAAAGGCCGTCTACATAAGAACTAGTTAAAATTCCTCTTAATTTAAAATATTCTAAAGATGTTATTCATTTTATATCAAAAATATAAGCATATGCATAATTAATTAAGTCAAATCAGTATATAAAATCTAAATCTAATAAATAACCACCTAAAAATAATATACTTGTGAATATACACATCAATACAATACTAGCATATTCTGCTAAGAAGAAAAATACGAATATTACTGCAGCATGTTCTGTCATAAATCCGCTAACTAATTCTGATTCTGCTTCTGCTAAATCGAATGGAGCTCTATTAGTTTCTGCTACAGAACCAATAAAAAAGATTATTAATATACATAATAATGGTAAAGCTAATCAAACTATTTTTTGAAATTGAACGTTTATATTTAAATTTAAACTATTTGTTATCATTATTATAATTAATAAAACAGAACTTAATACTAATTCATAGCTAATTAATTGAGCTGTACTTCTTAAAGATCCTAAGAAAGCATATTTACTATTAGCACTTCACCCTGCAAGTAATATACCATAAGTAGCTAAAGATGACACAGCTAGCATGTATAATATTCCTAAATCCATATCACCTAAAGATAAACCTGGACCATAAGGAATTACAGCATAACCTAATAAAGCAAATACTAATGTAACGATAGGCCCTAAAAAAAATAATATTAAATTAGCTTGTGTAGGGGCTACATACTCTTTTAATATTAATTTTAAAGCATCTGCAAATGCTTGCAGTAAACCATAGTATCCTACAGCATTAGGACCTAATCTTCTTTGCATACTTGCCATAGTTTTTCTTTCAGCCACAGTTACGTAAGCTACTACTAATAGGGCAGGTAGCATTAAGATTAAATTCTCCAAAATAGAGATAAGAGTGGCAGAATATTTCATTTTTTGTTTATCTTTTATTTTATTCTTTTTTAATTGTATTTATTTTTATTTTTATCATAGAATATTAATAATTATTTAGTATAAATAAAAGTTATATATACTAATGTTTATAAGAAGCGTTTAATCTTTTAAATTCATTAATTTTATCCAGTAATTGTGAAGTATAGTTACTATTTTGTGATTTTAATTTAGTTTCTATACTTAATCCTTTCTGTAATAAATCATTTATTTGTTCACCTCGTGTCGTTATAAGACGATCTATAATACTTATTCTTTTACTAATTTTTTCACCTTCAGCATCAGGCATAGTACGAGGTACGTCTATTGACATATTACCACTTACATCACTTATAACGTTAATATTTGTTGTACACACAAGATGATTAAATTGATCTATGAAATCAGAAAGTTGGGGTAATAATTCATTTATTTTTAAGGATACTTCAGTAAGCTCAGCCATTGTACTTTTTAAAGGTAAATTTAAAAATGAGTGGGCTTTAGGTATATCTGTATTTATGTATAAATATACCATTTTCAATATTAACGGGAGGTTAACTGTAAAATTTTTCATACTTTTTTGTATTTATTGTTATAATACGTGATCTCTCTTAGAGAATGTTTTAATCGTAACTTTATTTAAAAGTATATAATTTTAGGATTATATACTATATATTAAATAATTCATAGAATAATCTAATACGTTTGTTTCCTACTTAATTATTAAGTAGTAATTATGTGTTTGTAGTTTGCGCATACATATATATATAATAGAGTATATAAATATTATTTAACGGTTTAATACTCTTAATAAGCGGTAATGGGAATTAAACATTATGACATAGACAGCAAAAATAGCCAGTAATATTTAATAATTAATAGACTATTTATTATTAAGTCAGGGTATGTTAACAGTAATATATCGAATTATATTTCTATTTGTTATAATTATATTTACTATATTAAGTATTGAATTATATTATCTCATCTTAGAGTCGAACTAAGGTCTCAATATTAGAAGTATTCTGCTCTGCCATTGAGCTAATGAGACTTAATATAAGAAATAATTGTGGTTTATAAATATTATTGTTTAATATAGAATTAATATATTAAACATAGTTAATTTTTATTATTATATATATATCTTATAATGCAATAAGTTTATTTATTAATAAATACGTAATTTATATACTTATTTTACTTTGTAAAGGTAAACTTACAAATGCATGAGGTTTAGGTGGACTTGATAATCCTCACTCTAAACTGCTATAACATCTATTTAAATTAGCTTGTAAAACATCAGTATAGAATCCTGGAGTTAATCAAGGATTTCTTGAGGCAACTTTTCCTTCTACTAATTGTGAATATACAATATATAAGAATAATCAAGCAGCTATTACGCTAACTATAGATCCAATACTACTTATTAAATTTCAACCTGCAAAAGCATCAGGGTAATCGCTAATTCTTCTAGGCATTCCTTGTAATCCTAAGAAATGTTGAGGGAAGAATGTAAGATTAACTCCGATGAATAATAGTCAGAATTGTACTTTAGCTAAGTTTAAGTTATAATTTAAACCTAATATTTTAGGTATTCAGAAATATCATCCAGCAAACATTGCGAAAACAGCACCCATACTTAATACATAGTGGAAATGTGCTACAACGTAATAAGTATCATGGAAGGCTATATCAAGTGAAGCATTAGCTAACACAACACCACTTAATCCACCTATTGTAAACATAAATACAAAACCTAAAGAGAATAACATAGACGGTGTCATTTTAATAGATCCTCCGTAGCAAGTAGCTAATCATGAGAATATTTTAATTCCAGTAGGAACTGCAATAATTAATGTAGCCGCTGTAAAATAAGCTCTTGTATCAACATCTAATCCTACAGTATACATATGATGAGATCATACTATAAATCCTAGTATTCCAATAGACATCATAGCATACACCATACCTATATAACCAAATATTGGTTTGTTTGAGTTAGTAGATATAGTTGTACTTATTATACCGAAAGCAGGTACAATTAATATATAAACTTCAGGGTGACCAAAGAATCAGAATAAATGTTGGAATAATATAGGGTCTCCACCTCCAGCTACTTCAAAGAATGATGTATTGAAATTTCTATCTGTTAAAACCATAGTTATACCTCCAGCTAATACAGGTAATGATAATAAAAGTAATATAGCTGTTATAACTACAGCTCATCCAAATAAAGCTAATTTGTGTAATTTAATACCTGGTGTTCTCATATTAGCAATAGTAGTAATAAAATTAATTGCTCCTAATAAACTACTTACACCTGATAGATGTAAAGCAAAAATTGCAAGGTCTACACTTGGTCCACTATGACTTTGTAATCCAGCTAAAGGAGGATAAAGTGTTCAACCTGTACCTACTCCACCTTCAATACAAGCAGAGAATACTAATAAAAGTAAACTAGGTGGTAATAATCAGAAACTAATATTATTTAATCTAGGGAAGGCCATATCAGGTCCACCTACCATTA
>Ga0302284_1000934_pt1 | contig 13240 bp, 10 predicted proteins | sample III_Fen_E2_1_FD_198760 | JGI IMG/M metagenome (GOLD analysis project Ga0302284, IMG submission 198760) | Peat permafrost microbial communities from Stordalen Mire near Abisko, Sweden - III_Fen_E2_1 | ecosystem: Environmental > Terrestrial > Soil > Wetlands > Permafrost | place: Sweden: Abisko...
CAGCCATAAAGATTAATACGCAAAACAGAATGGCTCCAGATATCAATAGTTTCCTCTTCATGATTACAATTGCTGATAGATCTAAATTGCTAAGGCGTAAGACTTTGGTTTAATCCATTGCAATTTAAAGTCTTAATTAATTCTCTTTTTCTGAATTTATTAACCGGTCATTAAATTTTGTAAGACTTAGTGATCAGACCCGGACATAGTATTTTCATAAACATAAACGGGACTTTCTCATATTGTGAAAAGCTTCATCCGATTTCTACTTTCTGTCGGCATTCGGGACATTTCAATAAATCTTTATCGGATGATTCTGTTGTAAATTCCTTACCACATTTTTCACATTTAACCTGAGTTTTGTCTTTTGCAAGAAGTCTGCTGGCAATTGCTGTATTAAACTCCGTTGCCTGTAAATCCCTTATCCTGGAATAATTGTCTCTTCGAACATTCGCAGCGACCATGTCTTCCTCTCTCTGAATTGGTATATATATTTCATCTTTCATTGTGCAAAGATACGAATAAACACTGCTAAAATTCAGTTAATGTTCATTTATCTCTCAAAACACTTTGGAAATGAAGACGAAAGATGAAATTCGGAAAAATAAGTGCAGCCAAAAAACATTGTTTCACAATCTCAAAATAATGACATAAATTTATGAGAATTAAACCTCTTAAGAAATGGATAAAAATAGAATTAATCGCCGACAGTTTATAAGGAATACAACATTAGCCACAACAGCGCTTGCACTGGGATCCAATAAAGCTTTTGCCTTAAGTCAGGCTTCCTCTAAAAATCTGTTACCAAGATGGAAAGGTTTTAACCTGCTCGATTATTTTTCGCCATTACAGCCGGGGAACTCTGAGTCAAACAAAACAACTGAGGATGATCTCAAATGGATGGTTGACTGGGGATTCGATTTTGTCAGGCTCCCGATGGCATACCCAAGATATCTTTCGTTTGATCGTTCAAAGGATATAACAATAGATGACGTTTACAAAACCAATCCAAAAGTCCTGGATGATATTGATCAATTGATATTTATGGCTCAAAAACATGGGTTACATGTGAGCCTTAACCTTCACAGGGGTCCGGGATATTGTATAAACGCAGGATTCCATGAACCATTTAACCTGTGGAAAGATAAAGAGGCTCAGGATGCATTCAATTTTCATTGGGGAATGTGGGCAGAACGCTTTAAGAATATTTCCTCCGGCAAACTAAGCTTTGATCTTTTAAATGAACCGGCTTATATAGAAGACATGAATGATCAGTTCGCTAAAAAAGGCCCTGTTCCAGGAGATTTATACCATAAAGTTGCTGAAGGTGCTTCAAAAGCAATAAGGGCAATCAGCCCCGACAGGTTGATAATAGCCGATGGAAATGGTGGCGGAAATAATGTGATTCCCGAATTAATCGATCTTAAAATAGGCCAGAGCTGTCGTGGTTATTGGCCTGGATTAGTATCGCATTATCAGGCACCATGGGTATGGAAGGATCCATCACAGGCACCGGTTCCGGTATGGCCCGGAACTATTGATGGAAAAGTCTATGGCAGGCAGCAGCTGGAAGATTTTTATAAACCATGGATTGACCTTAAAGATAAAGGAGTAGGTGTTCATTGCGGTGAATGTGGCTGTTGGAAAAAAACTCCTCACCCAATATTCCTGGCCTGGTTTGGCGATGTGGTGGATATCCTGACAAAAAACGGGATAGGTTATGCACTCTGGAACTTCAGAGGTGATTTTGGAATTCTCGATTCAGGTCGTGCAGATGTTGACTATAAAGACTGGTACGGTCATAAACTTGATAGTAAGTTGCTTGATCTATTGAAGAAATATTAAAGATTTAACCGCCAAGGTCACAAAGTCCCGATAGCTATCGGGATTACACTAAGGTCGCAAAGAAATTTTATACAGATTCTCTATTCTGCGCTCTTTGTGTCTACTTTGTGTCTTTAGTGGTTATTGGATTTCAAAAACCAGATTAGATAGTTGGCTCCCATCCCTTTTCATATTCCCTTCCCCATAGTTTCATGGCCTCATTATCGCCAAGGATATGCCCGTTTGAAGGGTCAATATTCAAAGTATGTCCAACCCTCTGAGCAATATTTCCAAGCTGCATCCATAATGTACTTTTATGACCATTCAATGCATCAGCAAAAGGCTTCCTGTTATTTCGGATATTTTCAAGGAAATTTAATACATGGATTGCGTCAAGTTCCTCTCCCGGACTTGTGGTATTAAGACCCTGGCTGATGACAATATCTGATTTTACCTCCTTAACGAGCTTATTATTATTGTCATAAATAATATAACTATTATCACCGGTATGGAGTGATCCGTTTTCTCCATAAAAAATCACACCCCGTGAACGGTTATCATCATAACTTCCATTGCAACTTCGACCTTCCCATACAATAGTTGCTCCCGGCGATTCAAAAGTAATTACCTGTGTATCTGGTGTCTCCCAGTCATCTTTAAACTGATATCTTCCCCCGACAGAATTAACTTTAAGGGGATAATCCAACCCCAATCCCCATCTGGCAACATCAATATCGTGAGTGCCGTTATTTAATGCTTCTCCCGTTCCCCAGTTCCAGAACCAGTGCCAGTTGTAATGAATCAGATTATCTTTGTAAGGACGACGGGGTGCAGGACCCTGCCATAAATCGTAATCAAGGTTAGAAGGAACAGGCACTACTTTCCCGGTTCCGATTGATCCACGTGTGTTAGCGTACCATGTTTTAGCCATATAAACCTTACCAATAACCCCATTTTTTAGTTCGTCAATTCCCTGGGCAAGTGTAGGCCATGAACGTCGCTGGGTACCTATCTGAACAATCTTTTTATACTTTTCAGCAGCCAAAACGAGCAGCTCTCCCTCATGAGGATTATGGCTAAGCGGCTTTTCCACATACACATGTTTGGCGGCTTTAAGACTTAGGATTGAAGCAGGGGCATGCCAATGATCAGGGGCTGCAATATAAACAGCATCCAGATCTTTATCTTCCAGTATCTTTCGAAAGTCCCTTACACCTTTAGGTTCTTTACCTGTGACCTCTTTCACAGATTTTATACCCTTCTGCATGGCTATGTCATCAACATCGCAGATATAATAAACTTCGGTGTTTTTCTGCCTGGCAAAAGTTCCTGCCATTGATGCACCACGGCTGTTACAACCAATAACAGCAACCCTGATGACATCGTTTGCTCCGGCAATACTCCGGAAACTATTGTAGCTTGATGCTAAAATCTTGCCTCCAACAGTTAATCCTACTGTTCCTGCAACAGCTTTTTTCAGAAAATTTCTTCGTGTATCCGACATAATATTGAGTTTAATATAATAAATCCATTAACCACAAAGGTCACAAAGAAGAATTAAGAACTGTCAAAACTTGTCACGCTTAGGTGGAACAGTTTCACAGAGAATGCACTGATAGCCGCAGGGTTTCACGGAATTCAAATTCTCTATTCTTCCATTCTTCCATTCTTACCTTTGCGCCGTTGTGCCGTTACACCGTTGAGCCTACTTACACGCCATGACACCTTTGAAATATCCTATAGATTCAGCTATACCCGGAAGTGGATCTTTCATATCTTTTTCAAACTCAAGGCTACAGGAACCGGAATATTTTATTTTGCGAAGGGTGTCAATAACTTTTGGAATGTCGATTATCCCGCGACCCATCTCAATTGTTTTTCCTTCTTTGGTAGCTTTATCAACATCCTTGACATGAATATCATAAATTCTTGATTTATAATTTAATAAGTCGACTGTAGGATCTTGTCCATCACGGGTGGTATGTCCGATATCGATGCAGATTCCGATCCTTGCATCAAGATCTTTAATATGATTCCAGATATCGGCAGGGTTAGGATAAAGTGGATTATCAGGACCATGGTTATGAATAGCCATCTTAAAATCATAGGTTTTTATCTTTTTCTCCACATACGGAAGAAGCGCGTAATCAGGAGCTCCGACAATCATCTTTACCCCTGCCATTTTTGCATATTCAAAAGCCTGATCTACAGAATCCTGAGTTTTCATATAAACTACTCCTACTGTATAAACATTTATTCCTGCGGCTTTATACTTATCAAGTACCGCATTAATCTGTTCCTGAGTGCTGTTCATAGGCATTTGAAAATCTTTCAGAGAGAGGTTGTTTACTCCTATCCTCTTCATCATTTCAATGGTCTTTTCGACAGTGAATTCTCTGAAAGTATATCCAGCCATACCTATAGTGAAAGTATTGACGGCTTTATCTGCAGAGACCTGCATACTGGGAAATGCGGTCAAAGAAGTAGCGCCTGCTGCAAGAACTCCTGTTCCTGCTAATTTTAGAAATCTACGACGTGAATTCATAATCTGACTTTTTTATTATCAATATTACTGTTCATAAAGAAAATTCTTTTGTCAAAATACTCTGTTTTTTATGGTTTTCTAATGACCATATTATTGTCAATTAACCTGCTGTTATAAGTCTGAATAATAGCTTTCAGCTTCTGCTCCATTTGTTTCTCAAGTTCGGGTTCTTTTCCAATAAGGCTTTTTTCGAGGAACAAATCTTCTTTATAATTATATAATCCAACAGACTTGTTATCAATCATTTCAAGAATATGATCCTTCATATAAAGATTATAGGTATTACCGTTTGTATTGAATGCAAAAGATTCATAAGAATCATCTAACAAATTATTGCCAAAGGCGATGTATTCCTCATCGAAATTAAGATAGCTCAGGACAGTTGGCATTATATCTATTTGCTGCGCTATCCGGTGTTTAAACCCTTTCAGATCACTGCCCGGCTTATAAAATATTATTGGTACACAATATGCACCAAAATTATTCTGAAATTCTTTATGCACCGATTCGTTTGTATGATCGGCAGTAATAACAAAAAGTGTATTCTGAAACCATGCGCTTTTAGAAATCTGACTAAAGAGTTCATGTAAGGCATAATCAGTATAACCAACGACTTCAAGGATTGGAGCAGGACCTTTTTTAAATTTACCGGCATATTTTTCGGGCACTTTAAACGGATGATGAGATGATACTGAGAATATTGAAGCTAAAAATGGTTGTTTGAAGGTATTAAGTTTCTCTCCGAAAAATTTAAAAAAAGGCTCATCCCAGACTCCCCAAATCCCATCAAAGTCAGCTTTATCGGGATACTGATTAAGCCCTATATAGTCGTCAAATCCAGCCATTTTTGTGAATGAGTCAAATCCCATTGATCCATTTGGAGCACCGTGGAAATAAGCGGAATAATAGCCCTTTTTCTTAAGCAATTCAGCTATTCCGTTTATCTGATTATTGGCATAATGGGAAATAGTGTATGGAGTTTCAAGTGAAGGAACTGATGCAAGCACAGATGGCATTGCATCTATAGATTTTTTCCCGTTTGCAATGGATACATCAAAGGTAAGGCTTACATTGATGAGGGAATCTATGAATGGAGTATATCCTTTATAAGTTCCTCCCTCTAACCCTGGGTTGAGCGATCCGATATATTCCCGTGCAAAACTCTCAAGAATGATAATGACAACATTTTCACTGGTAAAAGGTTTTGCTTTTAAAGGCTCATGAACAGGGTTGTAGAGTTCATTTAGTTTTGCATCGTCATAAAATTTATATTTGACGAGCGCTTTTTTTCCAAATGTCCTTAAAATGCTGAATGGCGTGTTCAGTACAATCGCAACATCGCGAGGCGATTCAACATAGCGAGCAGCGTTGCTGATTGTGATAGGACGTGTTGAGTGCTTATATCCTCCCCTTGCAGCCCCAACAACAAGCGCTATTATCAGCGGGATCATCAGAATATTTATAGAATAATATGCGACCTTATTTACATTTTGGGGTTTTTCGACTTTGACTTTTCTGTAAAAGTAAACCATCAGAAACCATGCAAGAAATGTAAACAATGTTGCCGGCCAGTAATCGAGCAGAAATCTGAAAAACAGTTTTGTATTGTTTGATTCATGTTCAAATGTTTTAAAGACATCAGCCGTAGCTCTCTTATCAACAAACCTGTAATAAACAAAATCCATCCCATTCATTGCCAGTGCGATACCATTTGTAATATAGAAGATATACTTCAGAATCTCCTGATAAATATCTTTATATCGCACTTCCAGCGGAACAATATGTAAAAGAATAAAAAGCATATTGACATATACTACGGCGGAAATATCAAAAGTCAGACCACCTTTCATCATTATAAGCAATTGACTTATTGAAACGCCCGGAAACATTTTGTGATTAAACAGGAAAAATCCTACTCTGAATAATGAGAAGAGTACCATTATCAAAAGTATCCTGTAGATAAGAACTACAAAAATATTTTTTGAGAATACCCAGTTTTTCATAAGATTATTTGTTGTGCATAAAACTCAATTGACCTGAACATAACAGATCATGTTGCATATTGAAAAGATAAATCTATAAAAACTACTTTGAAGTTGCAAGTTTGACATCCTTTATCCAGAATAATTCTGCTGTTCCGCCACCTGCTGGCTTTGAATGGAATATTGAAGTTGGTGCGGGACCCCTGTTTACTCCGGATTGGTTCGCTGAGGGTAAAGAACCATATTCGATACCAAGATTAAATGGCCTTGCACTATGACCTTCCTTCGCGTTTCTGACTGGAAGCTTCGCCAAAGGCATTATCATTTTATAATGTAGTATTCTCTTCTCATCAAATTTAACCGATCCTCTGAAGCTGTCGCGATTTTCTGATGGGAAACGTCTTTGCTGTTCATTTATAAATCCGGTAATTTCAATTGTGTTTGCCATGGCGAGAAGTCCCGTTAAACTTCCATCCTGTTCCGGATTACTTTCAATACTATCAGTTTTCCAATGCGCTGTCTGATTTTTAGATCCAAGGGGAAACCTGATACCCATCTTTTTAACTTCTGTTCCGTTCATATCGATCCACAATGTGAGGCCCTCTTTCAAAATTCTCTGCTGAACTCCGGGGTCATCGACCTTTATATCGATATATAAATTGTCATAATCATTTGAAATAAAATAATATAATCTGACCTTTTTGATCAGCTGATAATCAGACGATTCAATTTTATCGCTAAGATGCCATCTGCTTATATTCAGATTTCGGTTCTGAGCTTTTATGCCGCTGCACAACAAAATCGAAAGGATCAGAAATAATGATTTCATATTAATAACTTTCGTTCTTCACATATCATCTTCCAATATTAACCAATTATTCTTGATTATTTGATTCAAATGCCTTTTACAATTTATGAAATTTGTACCAGGTTAACATAAAAAAACTACATTTGGTAAAGTATAGAAGTAACTCACCCTTTTATGGCGCATCATAACACAATTAAGAACAGTTCATATCAAAAGCTAACCGAGAGGATAAACAGGTTTCCCCAGGGAGCGGTTGCCACTGACCTTCTCTTCCAGATATTGAAAATTCTTTTTTCAGAGAGAGAAGCCGGACTGGTTTCAATATTGCCTATAAAACCTTTTAATGCTCGTAAAGCTGCAGAAATCTGGAAAATTAAGGAAGAGGAAGCAAGAAAAATATTAAATGATCTTTCTGACAGGGGACTATTGACTGATGGAGAACAAGATGGGGATGTATTATATTCGATGCCGCCTCCAATGGCAGGTTTCTTTGAATTTTCCCTGATGAGATACAGAAATGATATTGACCAGAAGGCTCTTTCAGAACTTTTCTATCAATATATGAATATTGAAGAGGATTTCATTAAAAACCTGTTTACAACAGGAGAAACCCAATTAGGAAGAACATATGTAAATGAAGAGTTTCTCTCAGCAGAAAATGCACTATATGTACTCGATTACGAAAGAGCTTCTGAAGTGATAAAAACAGCAAGCGCAATAGGAATCGGGATTTGTTACTGCAGGCACAAGATGGAACATCTTGGTAAAAACTGTAATGCCCCTATGGAAATTTGCATGACATTTAACTCAAGTGCAGATTCGTTGACCAGGCATGGCATTGCAAGAAAAGTGGATGTTTCCGAAGGATTGGATTTATTACAAAAAGCCAGGGATTTTAATCTTGTGCAGTTTGGAGAAAATGTGCAGGAAAATGTGAACTTCATCTGTAATTGCTGTGGTTGTTGCTGTGAAGCACTTATTGCAGCAAGAAAATTCGGATTTTTAAACCCGGTGCATACTACAAATTTTTTCCCTTCAATTGTTGAAGATGATTGCAATGGTTGCGGCAAATGCGTTTCATTATGCCCTGTAGAAGCGATGACTCTTGTATCTTCCAACGACCCGGGGAAACCGTTGAAAAAGAAAGCAAAACTAAATACGGAAACATGTCTGGGATGCGGTGTTTGCCTGAAAGGATGTGATAAGAGGGCAATCAGTCTTCATGAAAGGAAAGAACGTGTTATTACTCCGGTTAATTCAGTTCACAGGGTTGTGATGATGGCTATTGAGAGAGGAAAGCTGCAAAATCTTATTTTCGATAACCGGGTTATGTTCAGTCACAGAGCGATGGCAGCAGTATTAGGTGCAATCCTCAGATTGCCACCGTTAAAACAGGCTGTAGCAAGTCAGCAATTCAAGTCGAGATATCTTGTTGGATTAATCAGGAGGCAGAAAATAAAATAATAAAAGCGCCTGGGCCAATTGAAATAATTTCTTTCAGAACCTGGCGCTTATTTATAGACAGGATATTAGTTTTTTGGTGAATCTTTCATCATCTCCTTATTATTGTTAAACTCGTTCATAAACTGTGTGGCCCTCCTTTTTGCACCAATTCCGACCAGTGTAAATATTACAATAATTGCAATCAGGACATATGATACGATTTTTGTTGTTTCAGGATTTGTTTTCAGAGCTTCAACAAGACCGTTATAAAGTAGCCACAGGGCATAGATACTGACTGCGATAGAGACTATAACTCCAAAATACAGATTAAAGTGACCCGCAAATCCGAGTAAAGCATTTATGGGCATCATTACCATTAAAGCAGCAGTAACTCTCAGATTAGCCTCAAAATCCGTACTTCCCTTGCAAATGGAAGAAATAACGAGTAATATGACAGCACCGATGAACAAGCCTATAATAGCACCAATAATAGACCAGATAAAAACCATTATACCTATTGCGCTACCAAACCCGGTCATAGCGCCGATTTTGAGAAGACTCCAGATGAATGCTATTGCTCCCGCAACTGCACCATAAATAACTGCCTTAATCAGAGGTTCAGTCATACCTCCGCTGGTCTTCATAGTTGAGAAGTATGCTTTCGGATTTACCAGGACATCCGTAGATTCCTTGATAAACAAATTCAAATCAAAGGTACTGTCACTCATAGTTTAAAGGATTAATAGGTTATTAATAACGATCAGAAAACTTAAAAATTAAGAATCCAAATTAAGAAGAATTTCTTAAAATCACTAGTAAATGACAGAAAATTAGTGTTTCCTATTCCAGATAGGTGTATCCGTACAACCCGGATCTGTAGTTTGACAGAAACTCTTTACCCTCCTCAAGTGTAATAATACCTGCTTTAACAGATGTAGTAACCCAAGATTCAACCGTTCGTACCATTTTCTTAGAATTATACTGAACATAATCAAGAACTTCTGCAACAGTCTCTCCGTCAATCACCTGATCAATCTTATAACCATCAGCATCAACAGATACATGAACGGCATTTGTATCTCCAAACAGGTTATGCAAGTCTCCAAGTATCTCCTGGTAAGCACCAACCAGAAAAACGCCCAGATAGTAGGGTTCTTTACCTCTTAATGAGTGTACAGGCAAATGGTGTGATGAATTTCGAGTTGAAATGAAATTGTCGATTTTCCCGTCAGAATCACAGGTCATATCCTGGATTGTGGCATTCCGCAATGGTTCCTCATTCAGTCTGTGTATAGGCATTATGGGGAATATCTGATCGATCGCCCATGCATCGGGAAGCGACTGGAATAGCGAAAAATTACAGAAATACTTATCAGACAATATCCTTGATATCTGTCGTAACTCTTCCGGTACATGCTTTGTTACATTAGCCATCTGGTAAACTTTCCTCGCAATTGACCAGAAGAGCCTTTCTATCTGTGCACGGGTCTTCAGATCAATAAGACCGAAGCTGAATCGATCCAGGGCCTCTTCCCTTATCTGCTGGGCATCGTGCCATGTCTCAAGCATACGTGACTGATTAAAATTATCCCACAGAGGGAAAAGCTCTTTCACCAGTTCATGATCGTGATCATTAAGCATGTCATCAACATCCCATGATGGAAGCGTGGTTGTTTCAAGAACTTCAAAAATCAAAACAGAATGATGGGCAGTAAGTGACCTGCCTGATTCTGTAATTATATTAGGATGTGGTATATTGTTTTTATTGCTCACATCAACAAATGTGCTTATTGAATCATTTACATATTCCTGAATAGTATAATTGACACTGCTTTCGCTGTTTGAAGATCCTGTTCCGTCATAGTCTACTCCAAGTCCGCCGCCAATATCAACAAATTCAACATTAAAACCCAGAGTTCTGAGCTGAACATAGAACTGGGATGCTTCACGCAAGGCAATTTTTATCCTGCGAATCTTTGTGACCTGGCTTCCAATATGAAAGTGGATTAGCTTTACACAATCTCTCATCTTGTTTTTCTCAATGAAATCGATAGCCTCAAGCAATTCACTCGAGGTCAATCCGAACTTACTGATATCTCCTCCGGAATCTTCCCACTTTCCGCTGCCAACACTAGCCAGTTTGATCCTGATTCCAAGATTTGGCTTAACTTTCAGCCTTTTTGCAATAGATGTAATAAGCTTTAGTTCATTAAGCTTTTCAACTACCAGAAATATTCTTTTGCCCATCTTCTGGGCAAGAAGTGCCAGCTCAATGTAATCTTCATCTTTGTACCCATTGCAGATTATCAGTGATTCAGGATCGGTATTAATGGCAATTACGGCATGAAGTTCAGGTTTGGAGCCAGCTTCCAGACCAATATTGAATTTTTTCCCATGACTGACAATTTCTTCGACTACAGGCCTCATCTGATTCACCTTAATCGGATAGATAATAAAGTTCTGTGCTTTATAACCATATTCCTCTGAGGCCGATTTAAAACATTTAGAGATACTGATAATACGATCATCAAGAATATCGGGGAATCGCACCAGGACTGGCGTTGAGACATCTGATAAGATAAGTTCATCAAGAAGCTCTTTCAGATCAACAGACATTCCGTTTCTCTGGGGTGTAACAATAACGTGTCCCTTCTGGTTAATGGAAAAGTAATCAACTCCCCATCCGTTGATGTTATATAATTCAGCTGAATCTTCTACTCGCCATTTTCTCATATTCAATTATTTTGCCGTTGTTAATCAGGCTGCAAAGGTCAGAAAAATATGTGTTTTTTACAATGTTATAAAAATTAGATGAATTCAAACCTGAAAATAGAACAATATCGAAGAATGACTGGGAGAGTGGGAGAAGAGGTGAAGGGGAGAAAAACTAATCTCCCAGTCTCCCTCTCTCCCCTTCTCCCACTCTTTACTTTGCTTCCACAGTTTTCAAATCTGTTTTATCAAGGACCTTATAAACAGGATATGGATTATATCCCATCCCCCATTGAGGTACAAGATAACGATCAAAAAAGTTCCAGACAACCAATCCATCATTAGATTGTGGTTCTAGCAAATAGGCAGCCAGGTTTCCAAGCGGCTGGGCAGTTCTGACGACGAGTGTACCGGCTGGAAAATCGATGGAACCTGTGATATATTTTCCGCTAATGGTATTTGTATAATGCCCCTGGTTCAACCTAGTTGCTCCCTTCAGCTCGTTAATTTCAAATCGCTGAACATCAATTTTAGAATCGGACAATAGTTTTTCCAGCTTTATGCCATGTGCCTTAAGAAGATCAGTTATCGTTGGATCGGGAGTGGTAATGAGGTATGCAAAGGGAAATCTTACATTTTTTGTGGGATAATAGTCAATATAATAAGGAACTGTTACATCTTTCTGTCTTTCAGTCCTCCTGTAATTCCTCCTTCCGCCGGCATCGTTAATCAACTCTGCTTCAAAGGTTCTGACAGTGATTTTATCAGCCGAAGGCCGTACCTTGTACTCAATTGCAAAAGAGTCAGTTACAGCAGGATTGTCTCCCCTGGATATTACTCTCCTATCAACATCATCTAACATATTTATAATTTCTGATTTATGAACGGAGGCATAATCCACCAATGAATGTATCAGCCAATAGCAACCCATTACCCTCGATTTAAAATCAGCATAAACATAGTTTTCATTAAGAATACCCAATCTGTTCCTGATACCATAATAATTGCTCATGTAACGTGGTTCCGGAGCATCAAGTACCCAGCCTTTAGACGGATCCAGCATATCGAAGAATTCTCCGTAGAAACAGTTTTCTATCTTATACTTCACAGACAGCGTTTTCGACATTTCAGGCATCATTTTTTCGCGCATGTAAGAAATTAAGGAATTATCGCCATTAGGGTTGACCATCCAGGTAAACGTAGTGGGTTCCACATGATATGACCCATCGGTGGTATGGCAATCCATAAAAACAGCAGGATCCCATTTATTAAAAACATTAGTCAGGACACCTCTTACTTCGGGTGATTCAGCTTTCATTGCATCGCGGTTGAGATCCAGAAACTGACCATTGTATCTTACTCCAACTCCATTTACAGGGCCATTCTGATATGTTCTGTTAAGAGGGTTGATCTTCTCATTTCCGTCAGGATTAAATAACGGACAGATAAGCAATATTACATTTTTAAGTATTTCATGGTTCTTCTCATTCAGTAAATCCCTGACATACATCAGAGTAGCCTCTTTACCTTCAACTTCCCCGGCATGAATATCAGCCTGTATGTAGACAACAATCCTCTTCTTATTGTCAATGTCCTTTGGGGATTTCGGCAAAGGATTTCCGATAATCATAAGCGGGATTTCCCTACCTTCAACAGAAGTGGCAATATTCTCTAATCTGATATATGGTGAGGATTTTCTGATCTGATCAATAAATGTTCTTACATCGTTATAATCTGAAGTAGATTTGAAATCAGATTTTTCCGCGACTGTCAGAGGGTTGACCTGTCCAAGAATATTTGCAGCAGTTAGCGACAACATTAACAAGAATATAAATGACTTTTTCATAATAACGCACAATTAGAAAATCAGGCAATAAAAGTAGAAAAATTTTTAAAGGTATGTTTAAAACCAACGAAACTCATGAT
>Ga0302284_1000937_pt1 | contig 13228 bp, 8 predicted proteins | sample III_Fen_E2_1_FD_198760 | JGI IMG/M metagenome (GOLD analysis project Ga0302284, IMG submission 198760) | Peat permafrost microbial communities from Stordalen Mire near Abisko, Sweden - III_Fen_E2_1 | ecosystem: Environmental > Terrestrial > Soil > Wetlands > Permafrost | place: Sweden: Abisko...
TGTGAGCAGGTGTTAAGTAGCTGTGGGGTCGTCGTACTTCTGAAGTTGTTAGCAAAAACTAAGGGTTATCTTTATGCAAAGCCTTTATCTAATTTTGTTAGTATTTTTTCTTAAAAAGAACAAATGCAAAAGTTAATGTGAATCTGTTGAGTATTTATCTGGGGAGGAGGGGGGGGGGGGGGGGAGGGATATCTTCAAATCAATGAGGCAGGTAGAATTTGTCAAAATGAATTTGAATTAAAATGTAATTGTGTTATGTTAGGATACCCTTTTTTGATTAATTAATGAGCCAACTGAAAAAAATATCCAACCATCCTCCCCAACTGAATCTCTATCTGGCAGCATATCAGTTAAACCATCCAACAATTAAGAAAATTGATTAAATCTTTGCAATCATGTGAGCACTCAATAGTAGTGCATTCCCTCTCGCTCCCAAACAGTATCTGCGCGTTGCGGATACCCAAAACGCCAAAATAGTTTTTTCATTGTTTTGAAGATCCCTCCTCCCCCCTTCATCTTCAAAGCACACACAACTTCTCCAATCGCAATACTAAAGCTGCTATTTCAATAATATTTACCGCATACTTAAGGTGGTGCTCTAGGGCACTTTAAATATAATTTCTCGAAATCAGCTGCGAAATTTTAGTTTTTATGATTCTACATATGATCCAGAGCAACATAATTGACTTGCTTTGTAAAAAGAGATAAGGACGATTGTTTGCTTGTTCATATCGAAATGGATAGGTTGGTTGGCTCAATCGAGCAAACGTAGAGCACACTTGTGTGTGCGTTTGACGACGAGATATGGGCACAGAGATTAATGTTTGGTGTATGAAACAAGATACCATAAAATTTCGAAAAAACCCTGCACCTAATGTCAGTTCAACGAGCGAATTGGATCATTGTATAAATTGTATGCTGAGCTGCGATGTTAAATGATTATTTGTAAAACGACTGAAACACCAAATCAACATACATGTGTGTAAAATGTGCAATTTTAAGTGAGATATTTTCACTTTTTGAGAGGAATGAGAACGAACGTATGAAGTGAGTTCAGTTCCAATGATAAACCAGATCATCTTTTCTCAAGTAGAGAAAACAATGATTTATGTGCTTCGACAGTTGTTGTTGCTGCAGAAATGAAAGCAAGCTTGAAATGCTGATTGTATTTTAATTAAAAAAGGATGTTGATTTTTGTGATTAGTTAATTAAGAGAGAATTGCTTGGACTTTTTCTTTGTTTTTGGAGGTGTTTCTCATATCAAAAATAAAGAGAATATGAATACAAAAGCTTATCCAAAGTGGATGGGATTCTGAAAAAGTTGATTGAGTTTGCTTTCGATAATTGATTTTGATTTTTGTAATTGCAACTTGCGGGACTTAGATATTCTTTTGGGATAAGAAAAATTAAAGTATTTGTTAAGTAATTTCAGCTGGAAATGAGCATCGAACCACAAGAGTAAGACATCTTGAAATTGGAGGAAAGAGCAGAGGAGCTGCAATCTCAATAGAATCTAGGAGAATGCCTAGGAGTCCTTGAGGAAGTTCTCCATAAAAAGCGAGAACTTTATGGTGAAAACAGCGAGCATTACTCTAAAACCAGTGAGAAACTCTGTGAAATATGCAATATTATCGCGATGATATTCCTCAACAAAGACAAAAATGATTCGTGTTATGAGTTCCTTAAAAAAGCTGAACTGTTAAGCTACCATTCCCCGCTGTTCAAAGCGATTACATACAATAACTTAGCATAATACTGCAAGAAAACTAATAAAGTCAAAACAGGCATTTAGTATTTGTAAAAAGCCTAAGAGATACAAGTTAAACAAGGCAACACTGTGCTACTCGCCGATACTCATTTGAATCTGTGTGCGATGCTCTCTTCACAAGAAAGACATCAAGAAGCTTTGGAGCATATTCTAATTGCTGTTGTGCTTCTCCAAGATGAATATGCTGGATTGCTTTAAAGGAAACTTCAAGGAAATTCAAAAGAAGCCAATGATAAAACTGGAAGTGATCCTAATTCCGATAATTCTGGAAACGCCTAAGGAATTCAAAATGGCAAGAATAGTTTAAGCCAGTCAAAGGAAGATTCAAACAATGACACCCATAAAGAGAAAGATGCTGATCTTGCTAAATAAGAAGCTTAAGCTGACGAAGATCTATTCAGCAAATTAGCAATAGCGTATCACAACATGGGCGTTGAGTTTGAGTTTCTGAAGCGATTTGAGGAATCCCTGTAGACATACGAGAAATCTGTAATTTTTGCAAGAGTAAATCTTGGTCCAGAGAATTCCCTGACAAAACAATTTGAGTAAGTAGCGCAGTCAGCTTCATAGACAATCTCAGAATCCAGATAGAGAGAAGCTGCAAGAAGGAAATAACCGATTGATAAAACATCCTCTGGAAACATGATTTAAAATGGCGGAATAGAGAACAAAAAACCAATGAGTTCATAAGCTTCCTCAAAGAATAATGTAAACTCTTCTCAAGGAAAGAGAGCAGCTAACAAAAGTAAATAAGATTAAGGATTCTAAGGGAAATGAAATGCACCTAAAACTTAAAATATTCTCTGCTTTTCACAAACAGACCAACGAATACCTATTAGGAGGAAATCTTGGAGACAGCTAACAAAAAGAGAGTGGATTGTTTTAGCGTGTTAGATGTAAAAAAAATCATGTAAACATTTATGCGATGCACTATTTCTCTCAGGGAGAAGAACTACTTTTGCTTCTTCTTCACTTCAAGCCTTCGTGATGACAGTTTGCTTGATCTTGATTTCATCACCTTAGAGATGGTAGAGATAGACATTCATGTTTTTCTCTTTGATTTCGAGCAATAAAAATGATGGCAGAGCATCCCTGTGGAGTTAAAACAACAGAGCAAAATCACATAAATCAGTTGAATTCAGCTAAAATAATTCATAATTTTTCTATTATGTTCATATTCTAAAAATAACTATTTTTGTTTCTTTCAAAAAGAATATCTTTTGGTTTGTTTGTGTTGTTATTTTTAATACCTCTTGAGTGGACTGAATGCTCCTGTCATTGACCCAGGGTTAAGAATGTACTTTTTATCAATTTTGCTGGCTACTTGATCGTGTGTGTGTCCACTGATGAGAATATCCGCATCGAGTTCTCTCAGTTAATTGTAGAGTGCTTCCTCATCTCCCCATGGAACTATTTAATGTCCATGTGTCAAAGCTATCTTGAAATTGCCTATTGTGACAACTTTCTACTCTGGATAATCAGTGTTCTAAGCAAATAAAAGGAGTGAATTAGCTATTTGAAACATTGTTCAAATATATCCAAACCTCATCGAAATCACCCTTGACAATGTGGCATTGATTTGAGATAGATTTAATCCAATCGTATGTCTCTCGAGATCCAACATTACCAGTGCAGAATACATACTGAATCTTATTTGGAAGCTACAAATGAAATGACAAAATAGCATTTAATTACTGTCACCTTCAAGATTTTCGAAGATTGTCAAGAGAATAAATCTAAATTTTATGTGTCTATGTTGTTACAATCAATTCTTTGAACTGCTCTGGGATATCTGATGCTCTCATTGGAATGTGGAAGTCACCAAACACTACTGCTAGCTAGGTTATAAAGAGGTAAAATGAACCTTCTTGATTTGTAAATATGTTAAAATATCGATCTAACACTAATGAACTCATACTTCACCGAAATCTTCCTCGAGGTTATCTTAGTGGTCACCCATTTTCTCTCTCTATTTTCTTTCCTTTTTTTTACTTACAAATATCTCCAAGACAATTTTATTATTATTTTTCTTTCTTTCACCAGCGAAAGCTAAATAGGGAATCAACTAATCTTGCGCTCTATCTCTTTGGTTTAATCTCAAACAAGTCCAATAACCCTTCCCCATCTCATCCCATGCCCATAGAGGCTTAACCAAAATAGAATAGCAAATCAAAAAGATCTGCTCAGTCAAAAATAGTTTTATCTGAGTATTTTTTGAAAACACTTCTCGTCGGATTTGATGATAAATTGAAGGTAACTAATAAGAGTTTGTATGTAGAAAGTGTATGAGGTAGTGAAAAAATATTGAAAATATATATATATATAAAACTGATGAAAATAGTTTTAAGATAAATTAAAAAGGTTTAAGTTTATGATTCTCCATGCATGCAGCTCTTTCTTAAGTCACAAGGGATTTAAGTGAAGTGATGATTTTATCCTGGCATTATTTTCAGTTATGGGGATTCTTTAGTGATTAAAATGGTTAAATTATGGGTGTTTTTCCTTCTTCTTTTTTTCTCTCAACTAGCTATGTTATTGTCTGAGTCAGCATTGGCACAAGTTGGTTGCTCATTTTCTACGGAAGCTGGTTATTTTCTTGCTAGCATAGCTTAAGATAATTATTCGGGAGTGTAAATTTCCCCCTGCATCCATGGATGCCTTTTGATTTCTTCTAGGGTGATACGTTTTGAAGGAGTTGGTTCTAGAAGCTTATTGACGAAATCCTTGAAGAGCGGTTCTTTAATGATGTTAGTTTTTTTTTCTAGGATACTCCAATACATGTTGAAGTTCTTTTCGAGGATCAATCTGAAAAATAAGAAATTTTTAAGTTAATTCAAGCAGATTAATAACAGTTAGTTTTGAAATGATGAAGTTGCATTTGATTGGTCAAAAAATTTAAAGCCAGCTAATTTTTCGCGAACATCCTCTTTTAATTTTTTTAGGTAATTACTTGTAAAAAGGATCAGTCTTGCATGCTGTATGCTAGTAAGGAGGAAATCCATGTGTGAAACTAAACAGAATCACTCCCAGTGCGAAGATATCGACTTGTTCCCCAAAATATTTTCTATGGGAGATTATCTCCGGTGCCATGTAGCTCTCCGTCCCAACAAAATCGCTGAGATAAGAACTTTCAGTTGACTCAGAGCAATCCGTAGAAGAATTCACACTCAGTTCTTCGTTGATTGTTAGCTATTTCAATGAAGAAGGGGCTTTCGTAAATGTAGCCAACCCAAAATCCCCTACTTTCAGCTAAAAATCTTCATCTAAGAATAAATTCTCCAGCTTTAAGTCTCTATGACATATTCCCATTTATTGCATGTAATCTAGTACATTTAGTAGTTAAACCATATAATATCTAGCTAAATCAGATTCAAAGGGTCGGCTTAACACATATTAAAACATATCCCCTTGAGAAGCGTATTCAAATTATATCGATGTTTCATCGAAATTTATCATCGAAACAATATCTGGGTGTTCTAATTCCTTGAGAATGCGAACTTCTTAATCGTGAATTTGTTAGAAAATATCAGGTTTAAAGACTTTCAAAGCAGACAAAGATGAGCTATTTTCAGGAGAAGCTGGATCCATGCATAGATAAACATCAGCTGTTTTACCAGAACCTAGCAGACGTAGGCGCTGTAAGTTAGATAAATCTCGTTTTTGAGAAATGCGGTTGCTATTTTTTTTGCTAATTGGAGTTGTAGATTCCTTGGTAGTTGGGCTGGAATTGTCAAGGAAGGATATAGAATCGGGAGGCATTCCAGGAGAATTTGACAATTGTTGTTTCGAGGGAAAGAATTTCGTCTGAAAGCAACAATTGACTCTCCCAATATTTGCTTTCGTTTTTTCCAAAATAATTAGCAGTTAATTTCACTGCAAAATTCCTTAGTTTTCTTTTATTTTCTTGATAATGTTCAAGCACTCTTTTTTTTTGGTTTGTTATTTTTTGAAAAAATAATATTAATTATTGATTGGGAGAAGTACTTCTCCTTTCTTTATTAGGAATCGTTGATCGCGTAATCTTATTTTTTATTGAGAAGATTTCCAATGGTAATTAAGAGAGATTGACGAATTTCCGAATCAGCTGATTTCTTTTAAATGCAGTCAGTCGCATCATCCTAATTAATTAATTCTAATGATAGAAAAACACCCGCAAGCTTACTTTTCTCTCTCTAGGATTTTTGATGGCATTTTGAAGATTGGAAAGTATGGAAGAAAATCAAAAAATCTCCAATAATTTGATATTCTTCTATGTTTTCAATTACTGCTTTATTCTCTCTAAAATAGAGTCCAATTCCTTGAAACATATGTCTAAAATAAATATCATTATGCATATCGTAAAATGGTATTTGCCATCAATCTTCAATTCTTTCTATGTTTCTATTACTCTACTTTCATTTTAAATTCAATTAATAGTACAGCAGACCCTTTTAGTTTGTGAGTGTGCGTCTCTAATTTATCTAATAAATCATCCCCATCCATCCCTTCTTTTTATTTTTTAATTTGAGTCAAGTCATATGCATTTTTTATATCAAATGATATGTTTTTTCGTTATGCCAGCAGCCCATTGTTATTCTCAAGAGCTAACTTCGTATTATTATTAGTTTTGAAACATCTTTTTGTAAGCTTAAACTAGTTGCATCAACAGGAATAGATGATTATCTGGAAATTTTCAGCAATAAAATAAGATACTAATTTCATGACTTTCGTTAGGTGGATAATTTTGTTATTTGGACTAAAACTCCTCGGATCTCTGCTAATGTGCGCTACTAAAGGAGTGGGTTAATTGTGCTTTGTTCTGTAATGTTAAAGATTTTTAGTCAATTAATCTGATTTAATAATTACATGTATTTGTAAGGGACTACTAGATTAATTATTTTTATTGTTTCCTAATATTTTCTGCAGTTTTTTTTGTAATTTTACAATGTTAAAATTTAGTTTCAACCTTTAAAAAATACATTTTATTCTATTATTTTCTAAAGATAATACAAATAACATTGAAAATAATAAGAAATTTTATCTTTACGAGATAATAAATGTTATCAGAAAGAAGTAAAACGAATCTGCTCTGATTTTAAATTCAAAATAAGCACCAAACGGAGGATGTTTTGATTTACTAATTAGATTTGCATACACAGACACATGGAATATCCAAAGTATTTACCCAATCAAAATTACTTACGGGTGCATTTTCACTGAGAAAACAAAGTTGAAAGATTTAGTACCATTTTGCTGATCTTCCTTATCTTCTCAATATTGATTCTCTGTTTCTAATAGAATAATGTTAGTTCTAGAGAATAATTTATTTGAATTTCTAATGTGTTCACCAGATTATCAGAAAAACTGAAGAACACCTTATAATAGTAAAAACTTACACACCAATTCAAAATATTCAAGAAAAATCCTCAATCACTCAATCTAAGTATCTATAAATAGATTTGTATCTAAAAATAGATTTTTTGGGTTTGAAAGTGATAATACAAAAATCAATAAAATATGTAATGATAAAAAGAAATAATAGAAGAAAGATAATTCAAGATACTCAGCCAATATTTTATATCTTACAACTTACATTTCCATGCATTTGTCAAAGTGAGGTTTTATTGTATTTTTTTAGAGAGAAAAAAACAGGTAAAGATCACAAGTTTGTGGTTGATATTTTAGGAGAACTCCAAAGAACAGAAGAAAAACAGAATTGGAAAATCAAAAAAATTTATCTGCCTAATAATAGATTCGTTCTTGAAAGAGGAAATTAAAAAATGAAAAAAAGTAGGAAATCATAAAAAAACTTAATATAATCAAACCAAAGAGAAGTAGAGAATTTCAATCAGTTTTGTGATTAATGGATAACAATATCACAAATCTTGAAGGAGTAAACTAGCCAAGCAAAGCAAACTAGAAACACAAAAAGATTTCTAATTTAGGAAGCAAAAAAGAAAAAAATGGGTGTTTCTAAGATATGATAAGCCCTAAATAGAGAAAAGAAGAAATCCAGCAGATATAAACTGGCTTTTAACAAAACCAAAAAACTACTCATAATTTAAAAAAAAGACACAAAAGAAAAAGATTGGAAACAATGAATTTATAACATATTTCAGAGCTTCTGGTTGTTTATTCAATTACTCATAGGAGCAGATCTGAAAAATAAACGAAACTTCGACTGAGAAAGAAAAAAAAACTAGCTAAATTTTAATAAAATATCTTTCCAATAAATATATCAAAATAATCATGCTTTCATCATCACATCAATCTCAGTAAATCTTCAAGATCTGCTTCACTGGTGGTCCTTGTGCTGGAAAGACTACTGCGATCAACGAAATTAAAACCAGCCTAACTCAGCAAGGATGGAAGGTGTTCTCCGTTTTAGAAGTTCCCACTATGACAATCTAAGGTGGTGGCATGATAGTTATGGATGGATTAGATGCAGAACAAACACTGCAATTTCACACGCTGCTTGTCAAAGCGTAAATGAACTTAGAGGAGTATTTCATTGGGCTAGCAAAAGTAAGCAGACACCAAAAGTGTGTCATCTTGTTTGATCGCGGTGTAATGGATGCTATAGGGTACATGTCAGGAGAGCAATGGGTGAATCTACTAGATTTTAATAGCTGGAATGAAGTGCATTTAAGAGATCAACGATACGATGCTGTCATCCATCTTGTCACTGCAGCATAAGGTGCTGCAGAGAAGTACACATTCGAGAACAATGTAGCTAGATTTGAGGATGCTGCAACTGCAATTTTCGTTGACTAAGCATTGCAGAGAGCATGGAATGGACATGCTAATCACACAATAATCAATAACGAAGGGAAAACATTACAAGACAAGATTAAAATATCAATGGGTGTCATCGAAGATATCCTTGGATTAGAGCGTTCAGAGAAAGATATTTCCTCAAGTGAATTAAAAGAACTCCAAGTCAAAGGAGAGTCAGTTTAGGGTTGTATTTTCGAAGAGAAAGCAATACCAAATGAGACATTCACAATCGAGGAAATATCTTTGGAAGATACTAACTCTAGCTTGATGAAGATAATCAAAAGAGGCAAGGGAGATTACTTCTCGTATTATTAGCTAACAAAGAGAAACTACGAGAAGAATGATAGCAAAATCAATAACAACACAAATATTTAAACCTAGTTTATTTCGCTGGATTAATACATTCTTCTTAAATCGTCCTCAGCTGCTGGTTCAAACCCTATCATCAAACATCAGCAAGTATTCCTACATAACGGAGTGTCGTATAAGCTTGAATCCAAGCAAACCAACGACGAGAAGATCAGTCGTCTCTTCTTTAGGCAAATTGGTCAAACTAACACAACTTTACCAGAGTTCCTTAGTCTTGCATGAGAATAACACACAAAACAAAAGCAGAATTTAAGGAGGTGAAAATTGTAAATGTGCTTGAAGAGATGTTGTTTTTGGTATTAAAGCATGTGACTTCTGTCTAAAATTGTAAAAATGATTGTTAGTCAGTTTGAAATTAAATTACTCTTTACTACTCAGTTTCATCAGAGAGGGTATTCATGAAATCACTCTCAAACAAAGCACAATACAATGATTGAAATATACAATTTATCAAATTATTTCTAACCTAATCAATAGTTTGATTCCTCTTTCAAGTTTTACCTAGAGGATAAACTTTTTACAATGATTGGCTCCTGCTAGGGCTAGGATTATTATTGATTAAGCTACTTTATTACTTTACAATTATTTTTTATCTCTCTCTCTTTTGCTCTTATCTATCCTTATTCTCTTTTTCTTCATTTTAATCCTTGTTCTTTCTTTTACGAGCTCTTCGATCGTTTGTTGTATTTCTCTTCTAGCAGCGCATAGTAAGTGACATTTTACATATTTTTAACTAACTCATTGATCCTTCTGTTTTATGGAGGTGTAGAACATTTCGGTTGTGCATCTTTGAGATGTTATCCTTCTTGTTTGGATTATTGTTTTTTTGTCGAAAACTTTGTGCTTCTATTCACGATCAGTTGTGCATAAGTCGAGAGCTCATTCGGCAAGCTTCCCTGAGAATTATGAGTGTTATTATTATTGCTAGCTCTATATGTTAATGGATTTTATCTTTAATGCTGCTCAGACTATTAAACAGGCACTGGTGAGAACTATTGTACGTTCTATTATGACTATTACTAACTGCTTTGAATGTTTTGGTTAAACTCAGCAGAGTTAGTGTTAGTGTTAGTGTTGCTAGGGTTCTAAGCTAATGTTACTGGACTTGCTATGGACTATCTGGGTGTTTGCTTGTCATCTTAGGAAATTCGTTCTGGTGTAGGGTTTCTGGATATACTTCCTGCTTTATGCTAAGGTGGGAGTTATGAATGTTATTATTGTGATTTTTCTGATAAATACGCAGGGTTTCGTTGTGATTTACTATTATTGATTTAATTCGATGGAGATGGCAATGAATAGTTTGATTGCTGTTACTGTGAATGTTGCTGAACTTAAACTGAAGAGATCTGACTGTTTGATTTCATACCAACTTGTCCTTGTGAGCTCGTTTTCATTTGTTAATATAATTACTACTATTGATATTGCTGTTGTTTGCTCTTGTCAAGTGTAGTCCCATTCCCTGTAGAACCACCAGGGATATTAGAATGTGCAGTGCTATTACTATTATTATTTTATTCTCTGATGTTGAGCTTTGAAGTGATAGCTCCAAGTTATTGTATCTACCCTAATAGCGCTTACTACTTGAATTCTATAAGAGAATTGAGATGCGATTGACTCAGTGGCTTAAATGAAAAATCAATGTTTTTAAGAGTGCTACGAATCATCGAGTAAATCGAGAAAATATACACTACAACATTCGTGCCTTAGGTAGGATTGACAGTGTTGTTGTTGCTATTCGCACCCGTATTGTTAAGGTTATTGCCATTGTTGTTGTTATATTTATCACAATCTTTGTATTCAGTGATGCATTGCTTTAAGTAGTTGAGATCGTTTAGTATCTGATCATATTCGACTAATCGCTGCGTGAACATTTACTTGAGCTCATTCTGCAATTGCTGTTCTCTGTTCTGCAATGCTGCATGGAGCTACTCGAATTGCTCACTGATGAGATCAGCTAAGGGATTGTAACTTTGTTGCAATAGCTACCTGTTGTCTGAGCAGATCTAAAACGAAGAGTTTATGAGTTGTAGCTTCTATGTAGCTTCTAGCTTGAATAGATTGTTCTCCTTCCTGATGAGTTCTAAGCTTCTTTTCAACGGAGCAACTCTGTGTCGCTTGTGACGATCGCTGTTGTACAAGCAACTCACGCAGAGTAACTCTTTTTCTTCTTAGCAATATAACTGCACAGGCTCGTTGTGCTCCTTACAAAGCAGCCCCTTTTCGAGTAAGTTATCGTTATCAGTCAGGGAAGAAGATTACCAAGACGGGTTGTGGTTGTTATTGTTACTGCCAACGTAGATAGAGTTACCTTCTGCTAGTCCATTGTTGTTATTAATGATATTCTCTTAGTCTTAGTTTCTCTCGCTGCCTTGATCTACAATTACTCCAGCTTGTAGCTGCTACTGTTGCTATTCTTGCAAGTCATTATCAATCTCTGGATCCATCTGAATAACACCATCCTGCTGATTTTTCCAATTTACATCACCGAAATTGCTATTATTACTCTAACTCAGTACATAATTATGATTAACACTATTGCTGCTATTTCCATTCTTATTTTAACTCTAGAACCTTTGATTCATCTAGCTACTATTAGAATTATTCCCTAGTTAATTCACTGATGATGTTGCATTACTGCTACCTCTTCTATTATTGTAATAACTACTGCTATTACTCAATACATTCCTCTTATTATTAGTATTATTACTATTACTACTGCTAACAGCTCTGCTACTAAGAATCTTTTCAATTTATGGTTCTGCTGCATGAGGTGCATTTACTAGCCCCCCAGCATTGTTCGTATTACTAATATTACTTCCAGCTGTGTTTGCACCTGCACGCAAAATCTAATTATGGTTGTTGCTAGCTTTAAACCGATTCACATTGTTCTTAGCATGCTAAGGATAATAATGTGGAGTTATCAGCTGTTACTACTACTACCCGTTATTGGAAGCACTAGTAACACCATTAGCACTGTCTCTACCAGTATTTGACTTAGCAATACTCTTCTAACTACCTGGCTTCTTATTCGAATTATTGTTATTGACAGTCATACTAACACTACTGCTGCTCTTTGACTGTACTAACTATCTAGCATTTGCAGCAGTATCATTATTATTTTTATCCGATCGCTTATCACCTTATGGAATAGACTATGCAGTCGTTTCTCTTCCATTTGTAGTCTTGCCTTAATTCGGTTTACTCATATCGATAGGTAAATTTACTTCTTCGTTCAACTAGTTTTACTACTACTCTTATGATATCAAATGGGAGTATTATTATGCCATCTAATCTTCTTAGAACAACTATTACATCTACAACAATTATCCTGATTGTTACCCTTGCATTCCCTGCTATTCACCTCCATTATCCCATGTTCCTTCATATTCTCTGAGCTCTAAGTTATCTTCATCCTCAGGTATCTATTAGAATTCAAAATCATCATCATCGCCATTATCTCCTTCAGCATCAACTTAGTAGTTCTCTTATTCTTTCTTCTCTTCTCCATCATCATCTTCTCCCTCTTAATTCTCCTACTGTTCTAGATTCTCATACCCTTAAGGCAGCAGCAATCTAATATCATTTGTATGCGTTGTTGCTTTGCATTGAGGACACATTGCTGAATATTCCTGCTGCTGTTAGTGTATTTCACTGCGAAGTGCATCTGCGCAGTTGAAGCAAATAATATGTCCGCAGTGCAGCGTCAATGGATAAGTTATTTTGCTCTCGCAGCCACAGCAAGAATAGCTCCTTTGCGAGGCACTCATTTGATTAGTTATTGATATGTTTATGTGATTAATAAGTGTATTTTCTGAGTCTTTTTGAATTTTCTTATTTCTCCAACGATATGAAAAAAAACAAAGATATTTTTGCTTGCATTGTTGGGTTTAGTAAGTGTCCATATTACAATAACTATCAAGGAGTCTTTGTATTATAGGAAATACAAAGAAATGTCATAGTTTATGTTTTTCATACAGGTTAGACAAGAATTTATCTTAATTTTAGCAAGCGAACATTTTTGTAATAGGATAACAATTTAATTGGGGGTTGGGGGAGAGATAAAGATATTAATTTCAGCATGGGAAATACTATCAACATGGGAATGAATGTATGGAGAGGTTTGTTGTAATTGCTCTTATGGGTGGAGCTTTATTTTCATCAGATAAAAAATATCACTAGTTTCAATTAACCTTCTCTTGAGTTCACTCGGTTAATGCAGAGAGAGATACAAACAACACTCTGCCTTCCCAGAATGATTCTGTAATGGATTAGATATTTTATGAAAAATAATTTTATTCTTTCTATGAAATTTATGTAAGCAATCTGCCTTTTTTA
>Ga0302284_1000939_pt1 | contig 13223 bp, 9 predicted proteins | sample III_Fen_E2_1_FD_198760 | JGI IMG/M metagenome (GOLD analysis project Ga0302284, IMG submission 198760) | Peat permafrost microbial communities from Stordalen Mire near Abisko, Sweden - III_Fen_E2_1 | ecosystem: Environmental > Terrestrial > Soil > Wetlands > Permafrost | place: Sweden: Abisko...
GGGGTTAGATACGTTTCTTCGAAGAAAAAAGATAATAAATATCAAAGAATACACTCACTTAAGATCTCTTTGACCAGCTAGATGAGTGGAGTAGCCCCTAAGAGAATTGCAGTGCTTGGAGCAGGTATTTCTGGACTGTCTCAGGCTTATTACATAAGTAAAATCCTGAAAAACTCATAGGTTAAGATCTTTGAAGCGAGTGGAAACACAAGTGGAGTTATCTCATCGAAACTCACTAATGGATTCGATTTCGAAGAAGGACCGAGATCGATTAGGAACAGTAACAATGTGTTTGAAGTGCTTAAGATCTGTGAAGAAATCAAGATCCTAGATAAAAGTAACAAGATTGTATTAATTCACAAATAGGAATTATTCCTGCTGAGGATTTACGTGTGTATTACCTCTCGTTTTCTTTTTTGAGTTGTGCCTAGTGAGAATTTCGAGAATGTGTTCGTCTATTATGATGATAAATTAAGGTAGATTCCTAGGAAAGCAACAGCAGGACAGCTCTACAAGTTTTTATTAGATAATCCATCAATTCTTTACAAGAGTCTTAGATTTCAGAAGGCATAGCCATTTGATCCAAAGTAAATAACTAAAATAAAAGCAAAGCATAAAAGCTTATTCTTGTTTTAGATCTGACTGCAGCATGGAAGACTTTGTGAAGAGAAAGCTGCGCTTTGCAGGCATAGAACTCTCAGGCCTTTCAGACTTCATCAATTCACATTTCGTCAACTCCTTTGCGAAAGGTACGAACTTATTAAATTATAAATTGAAGTGCTAATAGATAGGCTTGAATGCTCATGGTGTATTTTTGTTTATTCTTTGCTTTGTAACTCTCTCTCTCTCTCCCATTTTAGGAGTGTATCGAGCAGAAGCATCTGATCTTTCTGCAGATCTGTGCATCAAGAAAAGACACATTAGGGAATACATCCATAAGTATTTAGATGCTTCTGAATTCAAGAAACCAGCTTTTTCGGATGAGTTACAAGCGTTTTACGAAGCCAAAATCAAACCAAGTAACTACATTAATCTCAAACACAGAGATTTCACACACACACACGCATACACATAGTCTCTCAATCAACTCATACATTTGTGCTCTTTAAATAACAATTTTTCTAATGCTCAAACTAGGTGGGTCTTTTAACTTCACAGAAGGTGTGTAAACCTTCCCTAGGGAGTTGGGAAAGTATTTGCTGCAAAACACACAAACCTCAATCGAGCTGAATACTCCCATTCGCTCTCTCTCCTTCACAAATTCTGAGAAAATCACAGTAAAGCTGCTATTAGATGCAATTTTTAGTTAAAAAGAATGAAGCATTCTACTCTAAATTTGCTCAAAAATTCATATTCTGAGAAGTTTATGATTTTGTTTTATTGTTCCTAGGTGTTTACAGACAAGCATAAAGATGGAGAGACTTTCGACTATGTGATATCGACTATGAATTCACCACAACTCAGAGAAGTCCTCAATCAATCCTAAGGAAATAACGAAAAAGCAGTAAATATTCATTATTGTATTATTCTCTTTCTAGATGATTATTCCCTCATTCTATCTCTTTGCTACTCATTTAACACAGCTTAATAGCTTGAAGACCGACTTGCAATCGATTAAGCAACTCCCAATGGTTTCTATGAATCTAGGATATAACAAGAACGTTATCCCATAGCGATTGCAATCCTTTGGCTATTTGATCCCCTCAATCGCGAAATAAAACTTAATCGGTGTAGTCTTTGACAGCTGTTCTTATCCAACGCTAGGTCCTAAAGATTCCTCAAGGATCTCCCTTATGTTTGGGAACAATTTACCAGCTGATACTAGCTAAGAAACGTACATCGAAGCAGGTATTTCTGAGCTGAGAAAGCACACTGGAATTGCTGCTAAACCCGATTTAGTGAATGTCAAGTTCTGGGAACCGTCGTTCAGTGAGTATTCAGTGAACCATTTCGATAAAGCAAACAGACTCATTGATCAAGCTAAAGCACTCCATCCGAACTTTTAGGTAATTTATTTTATTCATGTTAGTTTGTTGGGAAATATTCTAAAACCATTCAATTTTTCTTAAACTTTTTCAGTTACATGGAAAATATCTCTTCGCTTCAGCTATCCCAGAGCTTGTGCTGCTTTCAAAATGCTTTGCCAATCAAATGGCTGCTAAGCAGGGTATTACTAATAAGACTGCATAATGACAGATATTCCTTTTTGCAAATGCATAAACCAAACCTAAATATTTTCTGTTTTATCTTGTGCATTCCTTCATTCCCAAATGTCTAAAGGTTGTTTGAATTCAAATAAAAAGTAGAGAGATATTCATTTCAAATCAGACCAAATTTCAATATATTTCTTGTTATCAGGTGGTTCTTCTGCAAAATACACACACATTAATCAATCAATCAATCAACACAGCAAACTTCTTTGTGTTCAGTGAAATTAATTCTTTAGTGAATTATCACAATATCTTTGAGACTGCTTTTTCGAATTAAACCCCTATTTCAAAGAGAAGCATAATGAAGAGGATGCAAGAAGTCAATGAGAAATATGCTAAAATGGATGCTTTAAGAGATGAATTGTAAGTAATGCAATCACTGCATACGAGATTAAGAAGAATAGTGCTTAATATGTTGTTCTATTCACATTATATCTTAGGTTCTAACTGAGAAACGATGAGTGGACTAGCGAGATACTCCGTCATGATAAACGATAACTCGCAATCGAGAATTGTTTGAAGTAATGAAGATGGGAATAGCATTAATCAATTGAATTAGTTTGTAGATGTGAATAGCTTAGTAGCTGTTTTTGAAAGGTAGTTACACGCTGAGATCGAAGAAAGTGCTGAGTTCAACAATCAAAAAAGCGAATTGTAAGAACAGCTTCCAGATTGCAAGAGGGGAAAGAGAGGGATTATAATATTGTTGCTGACATAAAACTATTAATAATCTTTGATAATGGCTGTGGAACAATCAATGAATCATTTGCATAGGGCTACTCAAATAGAAGCTGAAGTTAAGAATGACATTCAGATGACACTGGATTCATTCTAAGAGCGGTAAATACTTACAATCTAAGGGAGTAAATTGGTTAGATGAGAGGGATAAAATAGAGTAATATTTGTAGTTTAACTGATTGTTTATGATCATATCTTCTTCTTCTTCTAGAGACCTGAAGAGATACGAAGCTGGACGAAAAGTCAAAGAAGCAGCAACTGTTGCAAGTGCATATTTCAAATAAGCTGGAGTGTTGCAAGATAAAATAACAAATGCACTTAGACATGCGCCAAAGACATCAGCTATTCTTCATCCAGTCGATAAGGAAGCAGATTATTCCAGGAACAGTCTGGCAATGCAGATTGCAATGAAAAGAACTCACCTGTAAAAGGATATTGTAAAGAAAATAGGAGGGATTTTAAATATGGGTCTGAAGGTTTAGATTGGGTTGCTTTTGAAGAGAGAATTAAGGGATTAAAGAGACAGCCTCAGAGACAATCTAACCAGATTCCAAGGATCTAGGATATTTGAAGCGTAGCCACAGAGGGATAATCGGGAATCGAAGGCTCAAGGGGTAAGTAAATAAGATATTTAAAAATCAAATATGTATTTTTCTGTTGGATTGTTTGTTCTTTTAGGGCAGCAGGATTGGAAATAGCAATGATAATAATCAAGCGAACAGCATTGAGGATTGTTCCCTGAATTTCTCTAAAGAGACATTCACTTACAACCTTAGCAGCTTGACTGGAAATACAGGCAGTAGATTAGGTGTGGGTGGTACGTACAGCTAATTAGGATCATAGATTCAATAACAGACGAGTAATATTAATGTCTAAGTCAGCGGGAATTAGAACATGAGTAATATCCTAGAGTCAGTTTCGTTTGTGAATGGTTCCTAAATTGGCAAGAATAACCAGAGAAAGAGCTGGAATTATTGAGAGAAAGATAAAAATGGTTTTAGTTGGAAGATTAGATTGGATTATTAAGAAAGCAATGTAGTTTTTAAAAAAAGGTTATGAAGATCACTCAAAAAGAGTATTATGATTAGTTTGTTTGACTGGCTGAATCATAGCTTTCTATGTTTGCTTGTCTGTGATTCCTTCAAAGCTTTGATGTTTTCAAAAAAAAGAGCAATAAATAGCTAACTAATTAACTAATTTCCAACACAAAAGAGAGAAAGAGTAGGCTATACAACAAATAAAGAATATTATTCAACAGGAAGAAGTAAATAAATTTTGTGATTGGCGATGAAAAAGCTTGGCTTGTAATAGCAGCAGCAATAAGCTATGAAACTCTACGGGTAGCAGCCATAAGCAGCTGCTCAATGGGAAGGATAATAATATTCTGGTGAAGAAGGCAATCTCGAAATCGATCTTGATTAGATCACTGATTCCATGATCATGCAGGAAGATATCGATGAAAACTATCAGCCCACTCAGGAAGGTAAGCATTTACCTTTTTGTATTGATTTGCCTACTAATTTGATTGTGTTTCTCTTTTCTTAGAGGTGGTGGACTACGCTCGGTTTTTAGGTATGGATATGGTTCAAGATAAAGATCTATTCTACATTGCTAAGGAAGGACTTAAGGCACCACTGCCTGAACCTTGGCGTCCAGTGAAGCATCCAAGTGGTGAAATGTTCTATTTGAACTTAGACACAAGGGAAGTGTCTTGGGACCATCCTTGTGATTAGTATTACTAGGAACTGTACAGGAAAGAAAAGGAAAAGAAGATGTTGAAAGTAACTCAGACAAAGATGAAATAATTTAATTCATCAGACCAGTAAGATAGCTATTCAGCTGGGATATCTGTAGGGAACAAGCCAAAGAAGACTCTGCCTGTAGTGCTACCGAAGCATGATATTTTCTCAAAGAAAAACGATCCATTGATAAAAGTAACTTAGGAGAAGAAACTCAATGAATTCAGGAACTAGCAGAAACAGAAATTGCAAGAGAGGAAGAAAGAAATAGAGGATATCTACAAGAAGAAATTCGAATAGCTGGAAGAGTAGCATACGGTTAAGCTTGAAAAAATAAAGGAAGAATTTGAGGCTCAAAAGCAAGAGGAAGAAGACAAATTGTAGAATACACTGGAGGCACTCAGAGATGATTCAGATGCTGCATTTAGGGATGAGTTAGATGAGTATGAAAGAGAGATCAAAGAGGAATTAAAGAAGTCTAATAAAACGAGGATTGAAGCAGAGAAAAAAGCGCAGGATACTAGGTAAGAGTGGAGGATATATGAAGAGGAGTAATTAAGTTATTTGATTGCTTTTTTTGTTGGTTAGATTGCAGAATTACAAGATCAGTATTCATGCTGAGTTCGAAGAGAAACTGTAGAGACGAAAATAAGAAATAAAAGAGAGCTTCGAGAGGTAGTTGAGGGACATTGAGAGAGAAGAACAGGATCTGAAAGGTGATCCTCGATTTTAAGATTTCAACGAGGAAGAAGAGCTTGAGAATCTCAAGAGGAAGTTTTTAAGCGAGTAAGAGGAGAAATTTGAGAGAGAACGGGATGGAATCAAGAGGAAATATGCAGATGAGCTACGATAATTCAAAGAAAAAGAAAATGAAAGACATAAGAAGAAAATGGATGAATTGTATAGTTCTCTGCAGAAGGAAACGAAAGCAAGCAGTGAATTCGATGCTGAGGGGTACAAAAAATAGCTAGAAGAAGAACTACAAGCGAAGATTAAAGTAAAACGATTGGAGGGGAAGGTGTTGATTGGAAATGAGAAGGATTTGACTTATAATATTTGTGTGATTGTAGATGGTGTAGAGTGAAGTAGACAATAAGTATGAGCTGGAGAAGTTGAATGTTATGTAGAAGTTAAAGGAATACGAAATGTAGAGGAAAGGGGAGTTTGAGAGACGATTAGAGCAAGAAGTTAACTCGATGGAGAGTTAGTGGCAACGGGAGAAGGAAAAGAAAGAACAAGAAATGGCTCTGGAAAAAGCAAAGATCGAATAGAAGGCGATGGATGAATACTTGACATTCAAGAGTGCTTTTGATAGATAAATGCAAAACGAAGAGAAGGTAAGATGAGAGAGAAAGAGAGGGAATATTTAAGGTGTTGATTTGTTGTTTTGTTGGATAGAAAATCCGTGATTTGTTCAACTCTGAGTAACAAATCTTGTCCGAAAAGGAGAAGATCTCCACTGAGCTTGTTCAGAAACTGCATTTAGAACTCCAAAAGCTTGTAAAAATATGTGTTTTAGGCTTCAAAACAGAAACATAGAACTTATAACTCATCTTGTTGTTTGGGTTAAAAAGACTGAAGAATGCGAGCATATCAGACAAGAGAACAAGGACAAGAGAGAGCAGCAGCTGAAACTTAAGGGAGAGATTGAGGAAAAGAAAAAAAGAGTCGAATACAGTGAAAAAGAAAGAGTGCTACTTGAAGAGATCTCAGCGAAGGAAAGGATCATTGGGTAGCTGAAACAGCAGATTGATGAACTCGACGATAAGGATCTAGGGTTGGACATAGAGGATATGCTACAAGCTGTCAAAGCCAACAATGGAAATATCAACAAAACGATTTAGTTGCAGTCAGCTGGTACGTAATAACAGCAATAACTATTACGAGGTCAATCTGGGGAGTCTTTATCAGATCATATGATGGAAGGGTATTCTTCGGATGGTTCGGCAATAAGTTTTGGAGATAACTAGACATTGAAGCTTGCATTATCGAATGTGAGCACTGAGATAGAAAAGGAAAGGAAGAAGCTGTTCGAGGAGAAGCTGTAGATATAGAGGGATCTGCAGGTGCTTATGAAAGACTACACAGATAAACAAAATGATCCAACTAAGTACAATTGAAAATTCATAGAGGGTGATTTTATTCTAATGGAATTTATTTGGAAACATAACAGAAAGAGCTTCTTTACGAGTGTGAAGACACTATTAGATTCGAAAATGGCTCAAGTCGACAAGAAACTCAAGCGCCTTGGGTAATTAACTATTCATACGAAAATAAATGACAGAAAAAGATTGAGAAAATGTAAAATAAATTTGTTTGGTTTGGTCGCTGTAGGTCTATGAAAGGAGCTGTTTCTAAGACATCTCCAGTAAACGAGCTATCGATGCCTGTGATGGAAAAAGAACGAGAGACAAATGAATAATAATCTTCTTCTGGCTATTCTCGGTCTTCCCTTCCTTAGCAATAGCAATACTAGTCATTCACTTAATCTCAAACAACTAAATAACCTTAGGGTATATAAATGCAATTAGAATAATAATAGACAAGAGGGAACACCAACAACCTAGTATAACAACAACAACAGTTATCTTAATATCAAATGAGAGCATCTGCAGAACCTCCAGAAGAAACCAAGTATGTGAAGGATATTAACAGTTTCTTAAGTAGATATCAGCAGAAACCAAAAGATTGATTACATTGACACATGGAAGGCTATTATTTTTTAGGTTATTACTTACTTAATGCAATGGTATTAAATAGAACGATACGATTTCCTGTACTTCTTCCATATTGTGTTGTTTTGATAATTCACACAGATCGAAGATATTAATATCCTTGAATTTCTAAAATGTGTGTGTGGGTGTGTTCTTAATTTAACAGCTCGGGAGTTTGATTATTTCTGCTTTCATTATTTCAATTTCTCACAAAGGATTTCTCCCCGAATTAAATTCAAAACTACTACTTGGCTCAATTGAAAACTTATGCATTCAGTCCTCCCGTTCTTTCTTATTTGATTCAAAAATACCTTGCTTTAGCCAGCACGGCGGCAATCGATTTTTCAAAAGAACAGAACAAGGACAAAAAATTTAAATCTTGTACTCGCTACTATCTTCATTGGGAGAAAACGAGTCAGCTCTTTCTTATGAATCTGCATGCGGTCTTGTGCAATGCTGTGTTTAAGATTGTCTTCGATTGATCTATTATGCCGTTATAGGGATACTTTGGAGACATAACTCCATTTCTCTAATATCTTAATTTCCTTTGATGGAATTTAACATTGGTTTGTTTATTTGAGTTTGGTTTATTTTGTTATTGAGTATTTCTTTTTAGTTTTTTGAAATTTCTTCTCTAAAAAGAGCAAGAAAATAATTGAATAATTAGTGATGTTCATATGAACATAGGCGATTATGGATAATCGATAATGATATGATGATGATGAGCTATGAGTATTTTCGATGCGATATGTTCTTTCGATGAGTGAATAATCATTTGTCCGTGTGAGATAAGTCATTTTTTGAAAAAAATGCTCAGCACAGAGTCATTCAAGAGGATACAAGAGCATGAGCACTTGAAACGAGATGGAATTCAGTACTTATTGTCTCAAGCATCATTTTTACTTGAGCGTATGTTAAAAACTATGCTGTACGGGGTGGATAAGCAAGCCTATGATCATTAGCCGGATCTTAAGGCATTGAACTTATTCGCACCTCCGCGTGTCGATTATTTTGAGAATATCAAATTAGAGGAGAAGGGGCTATCAAAAACACTAAGAATTGTTTAGAGAGTCATGAGTTCCATATTTGTTGTGGGAGAAATATTTCTTTTAAAGGGGGTTTTTCAAAAATAATTCTTAATTATTATTGGATTATCTTGAGGATCCTGGGGGCGGTTTGAAAAATGCAAGAGGACATTTTGATTTGCTGAAGAGAGGGCTATGAAATTACGGCTCTCCGTTAATTTCAGGCCAAGATGGGAAAGGTATTTTTGAGCTCTGGGGAAAGGAAGTTTGATTGAAAGATATTCAAAGAAGATCTCTTTTTAAAAATAATTCCTCTTTCTAGCTATCCTTTACATTCTCCCAGCTATGAAATCACATGTTTCCTTTGATAACCAAAAAGAGAATCTAGATTGTCCGTTAAGATAGCTATTTAGGAAATCAAACAAACTAAACGAAATATTGAGGGAAACTAATATGACTGATAACTTGGCCTGAGAGAAACCTACAAAATCTAAGGAAATGCTAAACTTCTATGGAATCACAAAGAACTGTCTCTAGACTGAGCTAGATTGGAAAGCTAGAGGGGGCATGTGTCTATGCGTATTGGAGTATTTTATCTAGCTGCATTGAGAGTCTGATGCTCTAAATAGACTTAAATCTTTTGCTCTTGGGGTAGCCCACTGAGATGCAGAATGAGTCAGACACACTTGCATGTCTCTTAATTGCTAGCTTGATTATCAGATTAGCTTAAGAGTCAATACAATTACTACACATAAACCCTCAAGGCTGCCCTTTCTATTTAACCCTCCTCAACATCACCTTCCCTCCATAAATCAACATCAACGAATTTCTGAAAGACTGAGAAGATAGAAGTGAAAAAGATACATAAAATCCCTTTCTATTCCTCATTCTCATTGAAGCCCATGAGATAAAGGATTATTGAAGCATTAGCTTCCGTTTTTGAGGATAAAATATGTTCTTTATTCCTCCATCTACCTCAGAATTTCTGCCATCTCAACTCTATCATGCATCTATCCGTCTCAGAATCTACTAAGGTAACTATATAGACGATTTTCTAACCTGAAGAAGCTAATGAAACGATATCCCATTGTTTTTGTTGCTCTCATAAGCCATGAGTAAGCAATAGAAACTGAAACAATCAATAATGAATTTCCCTAGGAATTTCATTATATTTGTTTCTGTTTTTGAGGAGTATCTGTTGCATTTAGCTGTCTTCAAAAAGAATGAGAGAGGCTCAAAGAGGATATTATAACCATTTTGAACATATCTCCCTCTCTCATTTTATCTTCGAGGACATCCTGTTTTTAACATTCATATTGAGAGTGATTTGTTCACTTCTCCGATGCTTTGAGATTTATTTAAAACTCTACTGATTCATTGATTGATCGAATGAGAATTTAGATAGATTCTATGTGGAAATGTGCACACGTAAAACAGCATTTGACAGTCAAAAACTAGTTGCTTATGAATTTGTAGCAAAATAAGAATATTTTAACAACCACATAATTGGCGCATTCAAATCATGAAAGAACTATTCATTCATTCATAAAATTGTTAAACTAATTAACTATCAATTAACAATACGAATTAGAATAAATATTATTATTGAAAAAATCAATTAGAGAGATTTAATGAAAAAAATAAATTACAACACAATACAAAAATACATGAATACTATACATCATTCAACTGTCATAAGCAACTATTATGTGGGGTGTTTTACATTAGAGAGAATGATAGAGGGAGGGATATTTCAAATACCCAAGGAACTGGGATGGTTTCGGTTGAAAGCATATTCTGGGTTGTGATATTTTGAGGCTCATTGGCTTGGTGAAAGAATTCTTAGAGAAGATTGTTGAGTTGGCAAAAATATGAAATAATATGAGAGAAAGAGATAAATAGTTGCACGGAGAGTTGGATAAGTGTACTTTGATTGTCATTCGTGGGAGTTAAGAGCTTGAAAGAATCTAATTATTATTCAAAATATCTTAGAAATATTTGCTGAATCTGAATCTTTTTGAAACTCAGGATTTGACTCCCCAACTTAAAGAAGAAACAAATAGTCTCCTTTTGCTGCTTAATATCAATAATTTCAAGTAATTTTATTAAAAGCAACTCTCAAAAGCACTAAATAAATGGTTGACGCTACCGTTTGCAGTAAAATAATATTACAATCTAATATGAGATAGCACTACAAAGAATTCTCAGTTGTTATTACACCTAACACTAACTTTGTGATTTTGCTGTTATCCAGTTGGCTGCATTGCTACATCTTTTGTTTGCATGATCCTTGTGATCATTATGTCTTTCTCATCTCTGCAAGTCAGCGAATACGGTCTTGACTACAGCGCAATATCTAAAACTGTATGAGTTTTAGATTTTTCTATCATTCTTTTATTGATTTTTTAATGATCTTGTAGGTAAATCCTCAGCCTTTCGAAGCAGGAGTTCATTTCTTAGGTGTTGGGCATAGCTTCTTGGTCTTCCCAAAGACTGTCAGAAACATTGAATTCAGCTAGGAACATGGAGCGAATGCTGGACTAATCATGGGAAGAACCTAAGATGGATTACAAGTCAATCTAGAGATATCTTTCTAATACAGGTAACATAAAGCCAAAGAATTTACAACTCCTTCAGGAGATAAAAGCTAGAAAACATAATGAATCGTATCCAATCAATTCGAAGAGAATATTAGTCTAATTATCCTCCCCTTTTGTGCTTCAATAGATTGAACGTTAAGGAGCTGTTCAAGTTGTTTACTAAGTTCGGAATGAAATACGAGAGCGTGTTTATCTCATAGTCCATCGATATCCTCCTGGAACAAGTAAGAAAAACCTCTAAAACATCCTTCTATAACTCTAGAGACAATTAGATCATTCCAAAATACAAATTATCAGATATCCTTATCTTCTCATTTCCCCATATTTCAACATTCTTCTTTCTTCTTAGGCCACTAAATACACTGCATCTGATTTCTTCTAAGACCGCTTCAACATCGGCCAGCAAATGCAAACGAAATTAGACACTTATTTCCAAAAGGAGTTCTCTTCAATCGTCGAATTCTTCCAACTTAGAAAAGTTGATCTCCCAGATAAATTCGAGGCATCGATTCAAGAAACTGAAGTCCAAAAGCAGTAAATCTCCAAGGCACAAGCTCAGAAATCCAAAATCGAAGTCGAGCTTTCAACCAAGCTCATGGAAGCAGAATATCAAGCGACTGTTATTAAAGTAACGAAGATCATTTTAGGGAAGGAGAATCTAATTTTATTTGTTTTATCTCAAAAAGAATTTAGCAAAAGGTGATGCCTAATCGATCCTTTACGAGGGTGAATCCCGTGCAAAGGCATTCTAACAGATCCAAGACGCCTATGGAATGCAATACAAAAGCATAAAAGACGATTTACAGTTCAATAACGATAACTTAGTTCAGTTTATGAAAGTAATTTAGCTTTAGATTAAAATATTTTATAACATTTTTGCAATTTCTAACTAATCCAATCAATTTACTAATTTAGTCGAAGATCGTGAGAGAGCATGAAGGAAGCAACATCATCATCAATCTCAACCAAATAGATTCAAACAATAAATAGGGACTTTGAGATTAAGCAATTTTCTCATTAATTTTGCTTTCAAGAGAGACAAAATACAAATCAATTCAGAAATAGCAATACGTTATTTGTTTTTCTTTGTCCAATACCTCAGCAGTTAAATATTTATGTTATTTCAGATTTAAGAAGTGCAATAAATAATTTCAATAACTATTTTACAATTTAGAATAAACTTTTAAACATATACACTATCAAAAGTTGCTAAACATGGGATTCCCAGCCAACGGGGTTTTTTGTAGCAATTTTTCTCTTTGCTTTTCAACATATTTCCATGTTCTAATCGAACAAAAGACATACATACCTTATTTCATCTTATTACAAAGGAATAATAAACCAATCCACTGTTTCCTTCTTTTTTGTACTTGTAATCGCAGCTGAAAATAGCATTGAAATAAATCAGTCTCATTCCATGTATGATACAAAATTGCTTGATTGAAGCTAGAATAAGGACAATTTGAAGAATCTTCAAAACTGCTCGCATTGAAAGACATCTGTCAAGTTTTTCTTATCAGAAATCGCTTCTACTAGCAATTCTATGGATCTGATTAAATCCAGAATATCATAATCCCACTATCTTCAGTGCAGCTCCCAAAAAGCCTCTATTTTATAATTTTATTTTAACGAAATCTCAGAGTAATCAGATAAAGATAGTTGACAATAAGATAATTTTTGTAAATTTCCTATTTTTCAACAAGTATCTATTGCATAGTATATCGGCGCTCTTACCATTTATCTCTAAGGACCTGCATTATCTCTATTTTCATCCATCCTTTTGAGTTATTCGATCTTCAAAACATTTTTTCACTTTAAATAATTGCTAAAAAAGAACTTTTCTTCACTTTTACTTCAATAATTAAATGCTTTCCTAATCAGCTAATTTAATGGCCATTTTTATTATTGCTACGTCATCTTTCAATGTAGTCTGTCACCCTTGTCCTTAGCGTAAAATCCTTAATTTTTCCCTCTAATATTGCATATAATTTTAATAATAAATACTATCATCGACACATACGTAAGGCTTTATTCTATTCTACCCATCTACCCACCACACTCCAAACGCTGATCCTTTCTTAAATCAGACTTTTTTGATTTTTACAGAATAAAATTAAGAAAACATTCAGAGGAAAATAGGGAATATTGCAAATTGTTCCCTTTGAAAAAACAAACACTTTTTGAAAATACTCGAACA
>Ga0302284_1000941_pt1 | contig 13207 bp, 17 predicted proteins | sample III_Fen_E2_1_FD_198760 | JGI IMG/M metagenome (GOLD analysis project Ga0302284, IMG submission 198760) | Peat permafrost microbial communities from Stordalen Mire near Abisko, Sweden - III_Fen_E2_1 | ecosystem: Environmental > Terrestrial > Soil > Wetlands > Permafrost | place: Sweden: Abisko...
AGAAGCTACTCTGGGGGAATGAATTTTACAAAATAAAACAAAATCAAGAGTGATTTGGAATCAGGCTACGGATAGGCTTTAATGCCACCGCAGGTTCACTAACAGACAGAGGCATAAGGAAAGGCAAAATAGATGATCTCTGTGTAAAAAATAAAGCATTCATTTATTCGCCTGCTTATCACAGAGACCTAAATCTTTAAATTACATCGGCTATCTGACAGGGAACTTAGAAGTATCCGCATTGTAATGGCATTAGGAGTGTGAATTGAAGATGAAAGTTACACCCGGATAGTCAAATAAAATGACAAGAAAGAAAAATAAAGGTTGGCATTTAAGCAAGTTAACCCATTAGTCTACATTTGGTAAGAACAAGAAAAAGATATTGTTTTAAAGCCATCAGCCCTTCATCTAAAAAAGTGTTTGTTATCCTAATGTGAGAATGAGACTGATACAATCCTTCTATTTTACCGGATAGAAAACTGTGAATCAAACAATGGAAGTACGACAGAATGAAACAGGGATGAAAAGAAGGATACTTTTATTAATAACGCATTTGTTGTACATTTGTATTCTAAAGCTAATCCGGTTCGATCCATGCAAAAACAAAAACCAATTACCATTGACATTGAAAAAGTACTGAAAAATAAGGCCTCAAACTTCCATGTCCCCAAATTTATAGTCAATTACTTACGAAAAATAATCCATGAAAAAGAGCTCAATGATTTCTTAGCCAAAAATCCCGGAATAAAAAACCTGGAATTTATTAAAGCAGCTTTTGATTATTTACATGTAACAACGAGTATAGAAGGGAAAGAGAACCTTCCTCACGGGGGCTGCTATATTTTTGCGGGGAATCACCCCCTGGGTGGATTGGATGGCATTACAACCGGCTACCTACTTGGAAAAGAATACGATGGGAAAATTCGTTTTTTCTCAAATGATATTCTTATGAACGTAGAAGCAATGCGTGAAATGTTTGTGCCGGTCAACAAGGTTGGAAATCAGAATAAGAATCATGCCAGCATGATGCAGGAACTTTACGAATCAGACAATAACCTGCTGACTTACCCGGCAGGCATGTGCTCACGTAAAGTTAAAGGTAAAATTATTGATTTGGAATGGAAGAAAAATTTCATTTCAAAAGCGATTGAATACCAACGGGACGTTGTTCCGATTTACTTTGAAGGCCGAAATTCAAATTTCTTTTATAACCTGGCAAATATTCGCAAGTTCCTTCGGATTAAAGTCAATATTGAAATGATGTACCTGGTGAATGAAATGTTCAAACAGAAAGGAAAGCATTTTACCATAAAAATTGGTAAACCTATTCCATGGCAAACTTTTGATAAATCGAAAAGCCTTCTGGAATGGGCTGCATGGGTCAAAGAGATAGTTTATAAAATGAAGTAACAAACATAGATTTCAGAGCAAGCTCATTATTTACCAAACAGTTAAGATGTTACATTTGCCTGTTTTGATTTATTCCGTCTGCAGTTAAAATTATTTGATTTAAAAAGAATGAAACACCTGCTTAATTTTAAAAATCATCCGGCAGATCATCCGGATCGACATCGAATGGTCCAATACCCGGAGGATTAAAAAGACCCCAGCGGTCTATTACATAGTTCCATTTATCAAAACCGGTCACCCAGTCAATAAATAACAACCTGTATTCTTCAATAAGGTCACGTACCATCGAGTAATACTCCACATACTCAAATCCAAACATCTCCAGCGAATGATTTTGTATCATCAAATCCTGAGCTGCTTTACGAATAATCGCAGCATTCTCCATTCGGATATCATACAACTCACCGCCTTCAGCACTTGCAATTTTAGCTGTCAACATATGGGCATCCTCCAGCATAAACTCTTTTACGAACATAAGATGTTCATCTTCTTCAGAAATGAGATCTGCTATTTGTCGTACAAGATCCAAAATTTCAACTCCCTTCTTATATATAGGGAGATTTAATACCCGATCATGGTCATCATCTTCAAACATATTATTTGTAATAATTAAAGATTTTGATAATTTATTTGATTAAGAGTATCTAAAAAAGCAATTTATCTAAAACAGACCCTCCTGTCAGGTTCTAAAGATCTAACAATCCTTCGGGTAACCTGACATAAATAATTTTCTTGTCATGGTCAATATTTTCGATATATTCTTCACCTGCAGGAATAAGCAATTCATCGTCTTTTGTGGGAATTACAAAAAGCACATTTTCAGTGGTCTGATCAACTTCTGAAATCACTCCAAGTAACCCTTTATGAGCGTCAACCAGACTAAAACCCGTAAAATAATCAAGCTCTATTTCCTTATCCTCCACTTTTTCGAGGAATTTCTTAGGTAAATAAATTGTCAACCCATAAAAAGCACGGGCTTGTTCTTCTGTTTTAATACCATCAAGCTTCATCAGTCCGGTTGTACTTCCTTTAAAGCGATATTCATCCAGGAAAAAAGGGACAAGCAGGCCTTCCATCTCAAAAACGAAATAAGGTATTTCCTCCCGATCGAAAATATCGGAAGTAAAAGAGAAAGACATTTCACCACTAACACCGTGTGGTTTGTTGATTTGTCCTATTGGGAAAACATCTGATTTGGATATCATTGAGTTGTTTTTGCTACTAATAAAAATTATAATAGAGAAATAAGTTATTGAGAATATGGTCTCGAGATCAGCAACAATAAAATTGATAGTTATTACTTTACTGGCTTAATCCGGCAATTAAATTAATAGTCAATGCCACCACAAATGTATTCAGCACAAAAGAAAGCAATCCATGAAACAAAGTAATTCGCCTGATTTTACGGGAAGTAACTGATATGTCCGATACCTGGAAAGTACACCCTAATCCGAATGAGAAATAAGCAAAATCAAAATAGTCCGGTTCCTCATCGCCTGGGAAATTTAGGCCTCCATGAATTTCAGGCTCACCTTTCTTCAAAGAATCGTAATACTTGTGGGCATAGTGAAAAATATAAATCGTATGAACCAGAACCCACGACAGTATCAAACCTAAAATGCAGGTGGGAAGAAACAATATGCTATGACGAATAGCTGAATCTTTGGAAACAATAATAAGTAACACAGTTAATAGTCCGGCAAACGAAGAAATTAGCACCATAAAAAAAACAAAAGCCACACTCCCATCATCCTCTTTTGCTTTTTTTCTGATTTGAGCCACAGAGCGCTGAGCTACAACTATCCAACTACAGATCAGAAAAGACAATGTGAACACAATCCAGGAGGTCATTGCAAGCAGCAAAACACTTATTTGCGCCTCATACAAAAACGCAAATGGTAAGAGAGCAAGTCCAAAGCTAATGCAAAGGCGGGCTAATGGATGCATCCTCAAAAATATATTACTTCGTTCCTGCATATTTTTAGATTGTCGACAAATGATTAACTTTTGATTGATCTACCTAAATGCTAAAAAATAACTGGGTTGTTATTGACTGCCTGCTATTTCAGTCAAGTATTGTTACCCAACCATGCGTATCAGGTTCGTCACCATATTGAATAGCACGAAGTTTCTTATAAAGTTTTTCGCAAACAACACCTGGTTTACCATCCTGAGAAAATACGTAGGATTTGTTTTCGTCTATGTCATCAATTCGTTGAATAGGGCTGATTACAGCAGCAGTGCCACAAGCACCTGCTTCTTCAAAAGTAGCCAGTTCTTCCACAGGTATTGAACGTCGTTCCACTTTCATGCCCATATCTTCTGCCAGCGCCATTAAACTCTTATTGGTGATTGAGGGTAATATAGAGGTAGATTTGGGAGTAACATACGTATTATCTTTAATTCCAAAGAAATTTGCAGCTCCACATTCATCTATATATTTCTTTTCTTTCGCATCAAGATAAAACACGGCAGAGTACCCCATATCATGAGCTTTTTGACCGGCAACAAGGCTGGCAGCATAATTACCACCCACTTTATAGATTCCGGTACCAAGGGGTGCAGAACGATCAAATTGACGCATAATGGCAAAAGGAGTAGTCTGAAAACCACCCTTAAAATACGGACCTACCGGAGTAACAAAGATAATAAACAGATATTCTGAAGCTGCCTTAACTCCTACCTGAGCACTGGTACCAAAAAGGAATGGACGTATATACAATGAAGCTCCTGATTCATAAGGAGGAACAAAACGTTCATTCAATTTCACCGCTTTCACTACAGCTTCTTCAAATTTCTCAACAGGTAATTTAGCCATCATAATGCCATCACATGAAGATTGCAACCGTTTCGCATTTTCTTCCACCCTAAAAATTCTGATCTTACCATCTTGTCCTTTAAATGCTTTCAACCCTTCAAATGCTTCTTGTCCGTAATGTAAACAAGTTGCAGCCATATGAAGGGATAAATACTCACTTGTACTGGTTTCCAGCTCACCCCAGGCTCCGTCACTGAATGTACAACGGATATTATAGTCGGTTTTCATATAACCGAATGCCAGATTACTCCAATCTATTTTTTCCATATTGATGCGTATTATTAATTTTCGATTATGAATTCTGTATTAAACTAAATATCGATTCATTTCCCATATTAAAAAGCAGATCGATAATACTTAAATTCTGTTGAAAACCAAATCGTTGTTCAAAAACCTGATAATAGGGTTTACAATTAATCGATTGATTTTCTTTTTTGGGATGAATAGCATCCCGTAGATCCAGTACTGTATCATCCAACTGAACCTTATATTCCCCGGTCAGATGAATATCGGCATTCAAATTCAACAACTCAAGTATCTTAGACTGGATACCAAGATTAAAATCGAGTAAAAAATTCCATTTCTTTTCATAGAAAGGCAATAAATCGTCCTTGTAGTACTCAAAAAAAGGAGTTGAATTATAGGCCGACTCAATGGAACGCCAATGATTCAATTGCCAGTCGTTATGTCCTGATAAACGTACATCGCGGGTCAGGATTTTCTCGCCGGATTCCTTTTCAACCGGAATACTCAACGCCATGGGTCCATTTGCAGCTGCTATCTGGCACCTGTTCCGATAAGTCTGTTTTTGATAAAAGTCGTAACTTTCTATAAAAACGGTATCAGCTTTCGCCATTTCGGAATAATACTCCACCGGAGCAAGATAGGCTGATGACAAACATATTTCTCTCATTTATTCCCTCTGGCTCTTGATTTGTTTCCTTGTAAAATTATCTTTCTGCATTTTTAAAGAAGCGGCTCCAGCGAATTTTACCACTAAACCAACCTTTATCTTTATCCAGCGATAACCAAACCATGACCGGACGACCCACAATGTGATCTTCAGGCACAAATCCCCAATAACGTGAATCAGCTGAATTGTGACGGTTATCGCCCATCATCCAGTAATAATCCATCTTAAAAGTATAAGTTTTAGTTGGTTTATCGTTAATATAAAATATATTGGACTTTACTTCCAGTTTGTTATGCTCATAAACCCTGATAATACGCTCATAAATAGGCAAATTATATGTATTCAGTGCCAACGTACTCCCTTTTTTAGGTACCCAAAGCGGTCCGTAATTATCACGTGTCCATGTTTTATGGCCACCTAACGGGAATACTTCATTATTTCCTTGTGAAATTTTAACCAGATTGAATCCTCCTGAATTTTGAATAGTTTGAACGATACAATTCGAGGGTTGTATTTTCGTCACAGTAACCCCTGATATTTTGGTTAAGGTATTATAGGTTTCTTCATTCAAAGGGAAAAAATAAACTGGAAACTCAGACTTTAGCCCTAATGCTTTAAGTTCTTCTAAACTCACCTCATTACTTACAATTGCTCTATCATCTACACTGACCCCTAATTTAGTTAATACATCATCAGTCAATTGTGTTCCATTAGTTTGAATAAAATAATTAAATTGAACTCCTTTTATTTTCTCTTGTTTAACTTTATTAATAAATACTTGATTGTCTTTTATTTGAAACCATTCTCCCGGAATCACAATACATCGTTTCACAAAATTTTCTCGTCGATCAACCGGACGGTATACAATTTCACCAAAAATATCTTTTCTATTATTAACTTCATTACGCCCATAATCATGACATAAGGTATAATAATCCGGATTAGTCTGTTTTAAAGCAACAGTATCACCTGTTGGAAAATTAAAAACAACAATATCATTTCGTTTAATGGTATCAAAACCTTTCATGCGTTTGTAATCCCATTGTGGGTTTTCAATAAAAGACTTACAATTTAACAATGGAAATGTATGTTGAACTAATGGAAAAGAAAGTGGTGTATTTGGAATACGCGGACCATAACTAGCCTTACTCACAAACAGGAAGTCACCCACCAATAAGCTTTTTTCCAGCGATGAAGAAGGAATCTGGTAGTTCTGGAACAGGAAAGTATTGATAAAATACACTGCTACCAATGCAAATACTATGGCATCCACCCAACCCATGACACTCAACAAGGACTTATTTTTAGTATCCTTCCACCAGGCCCAGGGAATGTAATTGGTAATAAACAAATCGAACACTACAGGAAGACCTAACAGCCACCAATAATTTCCAACCCACACAATAAATAATATGTATATTAAGCTCCAAACACTGAATTTTATCCATTGTTTAAGGGGTTGTTGAAAACTTATATTATGTTTTGGAGCATCCATAGTCTGCTTTAAATACTTTATTGGATTTTATCTTTCTGCATTTTTAAAGAAGCGGCTCCAGCGAATTTTACCACTAAACCAACCTTTATCTTTATCCAACGATAACCAAACCATGACCGGACGACCCACAATGTGATCTTCAGGCACAAATCCCCAATAACGTGAATCAGCTGAATTGTGACGGTTATCGCCCATCATCCAGTAATAATCCATCTTAAACTGATATGTTTTGACTGGCTTGTCGTTAATATAAATCACACCATTTTTTACATCAAGTTTATTTTTTTCATAGTTGGTAATAATTCTTGCATATATCGGTAGATTATAAGCATTAAGGAGTATTCTGTTCCCTTTTTTAGGTACCCAAATTGGTCCGTAGTTATCGCGCGACCAGCTTTTATGACCACCAAGAGGGAAAACGTCACCTGGTTTGTCGGAGGCCTCAATAACTATTTTAGTAACTCCTGCTGTTTTTTGCAATTTAGTATAAGATTCCTCATTCAATGGGAAATGATAGATGGGTAATTTTGCATTTAACCCAATAGAAGCAAATTCCTGTATTAACTGACCATCATTATACAGTTTAATATCATCTTTGCTGATGTTCAATTCATCTAATAAATCAGGTTTCAACATAGTTCCATCCGTTTGAACAAAATAATTATATTGTAATCCCGGGATTTTTTCTTGCTTTACTCCATTTATAAATACCTGATTGTTTTTCACTTCCATCCAGTCGCCGGCTATTGCCACACAACGTTTCACGTAATTTTCCCGACGATCAACCGGACGATAAACAATATCTCCAAATTCGTCTTTGTTATTATTGACAACATCCCGTCCCCGGTAATAACACCAGGAATAATAATCCGGATTTTGCTGTTTGACCGCCACAGTATCACCTGCCGGGAAATTAAAGACCACAATATCATTTCGTTTGACTGTATCGAAACCCTTCAACCTATGATACTCCCATTGAGGATGTTCAATAAATGATTTACAATTCAACAGCGGAAAAGTATGCTGAACCAATGGAAAAGAAAGGGGGGTATTCGGTACGCGTGGTCCGTAACTTGCTTTGCTCACAAAGAGGAAATCACCGACAAGCAAGCTCTTCTCTAACGAAGATGAAGGGATTTGATAATTTTGAAATAAAAACGTATTGATGAAGTATACCGCCACCAATGCAAAAACTATGGCGTCAACCCATCCCATTACGCCCAGTAATGCCTTATTTTTAGTACTTTTCCACCATGTCCATGGAATGTAACCGGTTATAAACAAATCGAATACGACAGGAAGGCCCAGAAGCCACCAATAATTACCAACCCACGCAATAAATAAAATGTAAATTAAGCTCCATACGCTGCATTTTATCCATTGTTTCAGCGGTCGTTGGAAACGGGACATTTGTTTTTCTGCACTCATTTTTGATTCTGAATTATAAATTGTGAATTATAAATATTAAAACTTCAACAAGTCTTCCATGCCCAAAAAACCTTTCTTCCCTGCCGTAAATTCAGCAGCAATCACTGCTCCAAGAGCAAATCCATCACGACTCTTAGCATCGTGCGTTATGGTTATAGTGTCAACTTCCGAATCGTAGGAAACAGTATGGATACCGGGAACCTGCCCTCTTCGAATAGACTTGATAGCCATTTCATTGGGCTTTGTCTCGGTTTCTTTTACCCATATATTCTTTCTATCTATGTTTTCAAGGATTCCTTCGGCCAGGGTAATGGCAGTTCCACTGGGAGCATCCAGCTTTTGTGTATGATGTACTTCAGTCATTTCCACATTGTAATCTGGAAACTGATTCATAATTGAAGCGAGGTATTTGTTTACGGCCATAAATATATTGACACCTAAACTAAAATTTGAAGACCAGAACAAGGTATTATTACCGGCCTTTATTTCTTCTTTCAATTGTGGAAGTTGTTCTGTCCAGCCTGTTGTTCCTGAAACCACAGCAACTCCGGATGCAAAAGCACGTCGATAATTACTCAAAGCCACTTGGGGAGCGGTGAATTCTATAGCTACATCGGCACTTTTAAAGGCTGCCGAATCAAAATCTTCTTTATTGTCCAAATCAATAATAGATACAATTTCATGTCCGCGTTCACGGGCAATCCGTTCAATGGTCTTTCCCATTTTGCCGTATCCGATTAATGCTATCTTCATATTTCTGTATAAGTTGAGATTAAAAAATTAAAAGGTCGTTTAAATTCAATTTTATGAATTTAAACATTAAAACCAGTCAGTCAATACTGACCCGATCTGAGCAAAACCAATGTACAGGCTTCTTCGGTTTGAATATTGTTATTATTCAACAAGATTTCCAATTCAGGATTTTCAGTGCCGGGGTTAAAGATCACCCGGTTAGGGTTTAAAGATAGTATATAATCATAATATTCCGTCTGAAAGTCATATGAAAGATACAGGGTAACAGTATCAATGTCGTTAAAGGGTTTCTTCTGGGTATTAATCGTTTTATTGAAAATCACATCCGGTCGTTTACCTATCATTTCAATGTCATGACCATGAGCTAACAATCGTTCAGCAGCGAGGTAGGAATATCGTTCAGGATTGCTACTTGCCCCTATTATCAAAGTCTTTTTCATAGTTATATAGTTTTTTCAGGATTCAAATGCCTGATGTATCAGAACATCTTCAATACTGAATTTACTTTCTACAAATTGTAAATCGTAAATGTTTAAATAGTAAATCGTGTTTATCCTTCCCGGTAATAATCAAAACATTCAAAAATTTCTTCTTTTGTGGCTGTCTGATTGATGTGAATATCACCAACACCTGCGAGCAACGTAAAATTAATTTCTTTCGAATCGTTTTTTTTGTCGTGTGTCATTAATTCAAAAAGCGAATCATATTCCTTACAACTAAACTCAAAAGTACCATAATACTCTTTTATTAAATACTTCAACCGAAGCAATTCCTCTTTTGGAAAATCAAGTTTAATGAAGGACAAATATAATTCACAAAGCAATCCCCACATAACAGCATAACCATGTAATGCAGGTTTACCTGTTTTATACGACCAGCTTTCAAATGCATGGCCAAAAGTATGTCCTAAATTCAAGGCTTTCCGTATATTTGCTTCAAAGGGATCTTTTTCTACAATACGTTCTTTAATGCGAATTGTTCTGTCAAGCAACAACTTCAATTTTACAAAATCAATTGTTTCCAGATCAAACGTCAACACATTTTCCCATTCCTCAGTGGAATCAATCAGTGCATGTTTTACCATTTCGGCAAACCCTGAACGGATGTTCTTATCGTCCAGTGTTCTGAAAAAGTCGACATTGATTAAAACACTCTCAGCGGGAGCAAATACCCCTATTTCATTCTTCAGGCCTAAAAAATTAATTCCTGTTTTTCCACCGGTTGCAGCATCCACTGCACCCAATAAGGTTGTCGAAACATTGATATACCGTATTCCACGTTTAAAGGTAGAAGCCGTAAATCCTCCTATATCAGTAATTACTCCACCCCCCAGATTAATCATCAACGATTTACGGGTAGCACCATTTTCACTCAGATACTTCCATATCTCTACAGCTGAATCGATATTCTTATGCTCATCACCACTTGGAATGGTAATAAAGTGACAGCCTTTTAATTTCTGGGAAAGCATTAAGGTTGGTAAACAAAGTCTTTGGGTGTTTTCATCCGTAAGAACAAAGACACTTTCAGCTTTTTGACTGCCGATGACGATATTTAATTCGGAAATAAAATCCTCACATATTCTGGTTGTCGAATGACTCATTATTTGAAAATTAGCTTACAAAGATACTTTATTCTTTAAAATTAGCATTCAAAATGGTTGTAAACTATGTAATTTTTTTATCATTTTCTATTTTGTCATTTGTTTTATTAAAAAAATCAAAATATAATTGATATATGAATATATGTTCATACATTTGCAGAAAGTTTATAATATGATCGGAAAACAAGATATACTAAAAATGGATGAAGCAGCCTACACACTGAAAGCAATTTCAAATGGGACACGCTTGTGTGTAATCTCATTGCTTTCGGAACAGGAAGAATTAAATGTTTCACAACTGGGTGAGCAACTTCAATGTGAACAGTCCTTGCTCTCACATCACCTGACAGACATGCGGGCTAAAGGAATCCTGAATTGCAGGAGAGATGGAAAGAATTGTTATTACTCTCTAAAGAACAGACAAATAGTTCAGATCCTGGAATGCATTCGTACTTGTAATTGCATATAAGCCAAATTATTTAGAGTGATACATGAATACATGTTTATATATACATTATTACAAATTCAAATTAATCCATATAAGATGAAAGAAATTATCAAAAAGAATCTCTTGAAAATTATCGGAGTACTAATTGGAGGAATCGGTGGGTTTGTCTATTATCATTTTATAGGTTGCGCAAGTGGCACATGCCCAATCACGTCAAATCCATACATCAGCATTATTTACGGGGCATTTCTGGGGTATTTACTATTAGATATGTTTAAAAAGAAAGAACATGGCACAAATTAAAAATTATTTTAAGAATTGGGGAGCAACACGTATTATTCGGTTAGTAATTGCAGGTGCTTTGGGAATCGCCTATTTCTACAACAAAGAAATTATTTATCTGTTTGCGGGAATAGTATTAGCATCGCAAGCTATATTTAATATCACTTGTCCGGGTGGAAGTTGTAGTACAAATTCCCCGAAAGAAGATAAAACGGTTATTAAAATTGAAAAATACAAACCAAATAAATAACAAATTATGTATAGCGCATTTTTAGTTTCAAAATCAGAATGTATGACTTGTAATAATCAGGTACTCAAAACACTTGGAACTTTGCAGGGAGTATTTGGTGCCGAAATGGATAGAATAGAAGGGCGCATAGTGGTATCGCATACAGATGAAGTAACCCGTAAAGAAATCGGAGCAATATTGTTGGCTCTTGGATTTCAGGAAAGAGAAGTTGAAAAAGATGAAATAACGGTAATGGATGAAAAAGAAGAAATAAAGACAAACGATCCATCATTATAGGGTTGTACACTCTGAGCAATAGACAAATGATTCAAGATTATTCATCTTTACATAAATATGAAATGAAAATAAACAAAGTCTTTTTTGCAGGCATATTGCTTGCTTTATCCCTCACAGCATGTGCGGGAAATAACAGAGAAAATAAAACAGAAGTAATAAATCAATCTAAAGGAGTAAAAAAAATGGGAACAATTCATTTAACAAAAGCAGAATTTTTATCAAAAGTATCAAATTACGAAACGAACCCTACTGAATGGAAATACTTAGGAGACAAACCTTGTATCATAGACTTTTATGCATCATGGTGTGGACCGTGTAAAACCGTAGCCCCCATTCTGGAAGATTTAGCCAAAGAATATGAAGGACAAATCTACATTTATAAAATTGACACAGAAGCCGAACAGGAACTGGCAGCAGCATTCGGAATACGCAGTATTCCTACCATCCTGTTCTGCCCAATAGGAGAAGCTCCACAAATGGCACAGGGAGCTTTGCCAAAAGATACATTTAAAAAAGCTATAAACGAATTATTATTGAAGAAATAAAATGGCACTCATCATAGACAAACACTTTTGTCCTCAAAATCACACATGCCCTATTCTGCGGATTTGTCCTGTTGGAGCTATTTCACAGGAAGGATATGGTTTACCCGTAATAAATCAATCAAAATGTACTGAATGTGGCAAATGTAAGCGACATTGTCCTATGGGAGCAGTCCAACCAGTTACATAGACAATTATTTAAAATAATCAAACAACTTGTTATTATGGAAAACTTATTTATTGAATCTCAGAGCAAGTATTCCTTTCAGCAAACAATAGAAAAGATATCGGATATTATTCTTACTGGCGGTTGGAATATTTCCGTCATACTTGATTTACAAGCTTCACTTACTAAAAGTGGCATCGTAGTGCTACCTGTAAAAGTAATTGAGTTATGCAATCCGGAACTGGCTTCTCAAATATTACAAAAGAGTGAAACAAGAATATACTCAAGCATGCTGCCTTGCAAAATTTCAATATACGAGAAAGATACTGGTAAGACGTATCTTTCAATTTTAAATACAGGAGCATTCGCTTCACAAATTGGCGGAGTTGTGGAAACGGTAATGATTGAAGCATTCTCTCAGGCGGCAAAGTTTATTCATCAAGTGGCTGAAGAATAGATCACCAAACACGTTCAAATTTGAACGTTAGTAAACGTGTGTCTCTTTTTTATTGAATAATTTCGGTACAAAATGCAACAACATATTTCTGACCACTACTTACTTACGAAAGATGTTAACCAAATATGGAAAATAGAAGTCATACCTTGGATAGAATAAAATCTTAGGATGTTTTAAAACTGATAATAAAATAAAAACTTTCTAAAAATAAATAACAAATAAAGTCATTTTGTTGTTTTTCATTTCAAGTATTAACAATTTAAAATGAATCTGTTATGAAAAAAATCGTAATGTTAGCTATGGCTACAGCATTTATGTTCAGTTCCACAGTAATGGCACAAACTTCATTAACAAAAACTGTTAAAG
>Ga0302284_1000948_pt1 | contig 13165 bp, 27 predicted proteins | sample III_Fen_E2_1_FD_198760 | JGI IMG/M metagenome (GOLD analysis project Ga0302284, IMG submission 198760) | Peat permafrost microbial communities from Stordalen Mire near Abisko, Sweden - III_Fen_E2_1 | ecosystem: Environmental > Terrestrial > Soil > Wetlands > Permafrost | place: Sweden: Abisko...
TCTGGTGTTGTGCTTTATCTAATATAAATTCAACTGAATGGGAATTAAATTATGCTTGGCAAATTAATAATGTTGATATTAAATTCAAATATTGTAAAAATGAAGAAAATGGAGATAAATCTATTTTTGAATTGAATTGGAAAACTCTTTATAATAATATTATTTTTTCAACATTTTTAGAATATTCTGCATTAAGATGTGGAACTCAAGGATTTCGTGAAACAATTATTTCAGATAAAACTTCAAATAGAAAACTATCTCAAGTCTGTTCAAAGTTCACTCGTACTTCAACAGCAATTAATTCAGATCAACTTTCATCACTTGTTGATTATATCAATGAACAAGAATATATAAATCAGAAACTTTACAATGTTTTATTTGACAATCTTAAGCGGATGTTTAATAATGATGAAACACAGTTTGCTGTTTATATTTTTAATTCAGAATTTTATATACATACTTCCAAATTTAGTATGAAAGTTAGTCGTGATACATCTGGAAAAATAACGAAAGATTATTTAGCAAATTCCTATGAATGTTTTGCAGCTGAAGAACATTTGTTTGGAAGTATTAAAACACAAATTGAATGGTCAAAATATAAATTACCACCTGAATTTGAATATGATAAAACAATTTTATCAACATTATTATTACAGATGTTGAAAGAAAATTATAAAGATATTATTTGTATTAAGAGAATGAATGAATATGGTGTTTTATCAAAAATATCATTTTCAGGTGTTTTTAATAATGTTTATATTAATGAAGAATTAATGTTTGATAATAGATGTATTAAAAGTTCAAAAATTTGTTTATCAAAAGAAAATGCAAGTAAATATATTATTGATCGTGGTTATTATATTGTTGGAACTGAAACAGATGTTTTTGAAATGATTAATATTACAAAATTATCATTAACAAATCATTATTCAAATTATTGTGTTCCAGTATTACAACATATGTCTGAAATAATTTCATTACATAATTTATCCAAAAATGATATTATTGATGTTGTTTGTAAAGGTATTTTAAATCCAAATAAAATAAATAATAAAAATATAAAATATACTAACATGAAATCTGATATTAATCCTAAACGGATAATGCAATCAATGCAAGATAGACAGAAAAATATGTTGGATAAAAATAAAAAAGGTTATTGGAGAGCTATATCTGAGGAATAAAATTAATAAAAAATAAATAATAAACAAAATAATTATGGAAAAAATAAAATATGTTTGTGGATTTTGTTTTAATAATGAAAGAAATAAAGTTGCTTTAATTTGGAAAGAAAAACCTGATTGGCAAAAAGGTAAATTAAATGGTATTGGTGGTCATGTTGAAAAAACAGATAAAAGTATTTATGATGCAATGCAAAGAGAATTTCTTGAAGAAACAGGAGTAAATATAGATGTAAATGAATGGTTATTATTTGCTGATTATGTATCTGAAAAATATGTTGTTTATTTTATGAAAACTTTCACAAGTAAAATAGATAATGTTAAAACAATAACTGATGAAAAAGTTTATGTTTGTGATATAGATCAATTAGATTTTAAAAATAAAATTCCAAACTTAAAATGGTTAATTCCATTAGCACTTGATCCATTAGTTATTAATTGTGTTATTAATGTAAATGATTAAAATTATGGAAAATAAAAATGGTATTGCAGATTATATGAAACTTGCTAATTTGAAGGAAAAATTTGAAGGTAAATATTTCAAACTTAATGAAGATAAAACAACTCATATAAATTATGTTCTTTTTATTCAAAAAATAATTATTGATAAATTTGGAACAAAATATGAATGAAATTTAATAACCTTTCGAGGAAATGAATTTTCCTTTAAACTTGGAAAATTTAATTTTGGTGTTAGTGATCAAATTAAATTCAAAGAAATAACAAAGAAACAATACAGAGCATTAATTCATATTCATTTTGATAAAATTATTTAATTATGAAATTTTTAAAATCAGTTTTAATTTTTATTTCGGTTTGGTCAGTTTTTTATGTGATTGGAATTATAATTGCATTAGATTTTAATGTAATGAATTGGAATCTTTATGGTAGAATTGCATTCGCAATATTTGGAATGTTTTTTAGTTTATTTGCATTATTAGTTCATCATTTTTTTAAAAGATAAAGATAATGGAAGAAAATAAAAATCAAATTGAAAATGCTGAAAAACTCGATATATTAAAGAAAAAATATGTTGGAAAATATTTCATTAATAGTAATGAAACATCTTTTGTTTATATTGAATCTATTTTTGGAAGGGAAACTATTGATGGAGAAGTTGAATTTTTCTTTATAGGAATTGTTGTTACTTGTGATGATTATTTAAAAACAAATATTGAAATTTCAAAATCAACACATAACTTGTTTTTAACTGAACCTGAATATACTGAAACTACAATAATGATTTGGTTTGTAAAAGTTCAGATAAGAATTAATAATTTATTGAAAATTAAATAAAAGAAATTATGTTGGAAAAATTAAAAGGAAAATTTGTTGGAAAATATTTCAAAACAAATGATAATTCAAAATATATTTTTGTTAAAGATATTATTGAAAAAGAAGTTGTGAAAATAACTTTATATGATTTTGATGAAATGATTAATTCTGAATCAGAACTTGAATTTCCTGAATTTAATTATGTTGGTGTTGAAATAAATTTGAAAAAACATAAAAAATATTATTCAATGCAAATTTTAAGAGGAACTTTTAATTTTACTTTAGATAATCCATTTTTTGATTATAAAGAATTACCAAATACACAATGGCATAAGGAAATTGATGCTTTTAATATAATATTATTGAATACATTAGGATAAAGTTATGGAAAAGAAAATATATAATTTCGTAATAAATTTTGAAAAAGAAATAAAAAATTATTATGTTTTAGGTACATCATTAGCTAATTGTTTCATAACTTTTGATGATTTATTTATGGATGGATTTAAAGCAAAATGGTTAGTTGATGTTATTGAAATTCCTAAAGAAAAATGGTATTATTTAACTTATTTTGATTCAAACGGAAAATATTTTAATTTTTTAGAAGCATCTATGTTTTTTGATGCATCAATAATGCTTTGTAATGAAATTTCATTTGAAGATAATTATCTTAAGAATAAAGTTTATTACTGGAGAAAAGATGAAAAAGGATTTTTATCGGAAGTTTGTCCTGTTATTAAAACAAATATTATTGGTAATCATAAATGTAATCAATGTGAAAATAAAATTAATTATTCATATGATAGTTGTTTTATTGTTTGTCATAAATTAAATGAAATTATAATTAAAGAAGAACTTAAATTATATCAAAAATAAATAGATATGAAAAATTTACCTGTTATTAATGGAGTTAAAATTAAATCAATTGAATTGTTAAATGGTGTTTATATTTGTACTGGTGAAAATCAAGAACCAAAACATATTGAAACAATTGTTCCTGAAAAAATGTCAATTGAAATTAAAGAAATGATGAAAAAATGGAATCTTACTTGGATTTGTTTTTTATCTGATGATATGGTTCAATTTCAAACAACTAAATTTACTTTGTCTGAAGTTAATATAAATGAATTAACTGATAATATGTCATCAGATATTGCTACAGATATTATGACTACATTGTTAACAAAAACTTTTAATAACATAAATTAAATGATAACAAATAATTTTTTCTTTGAAGCTAAAAATCTTGATTCTCAAATTATTGATTTTTCAACTCTTAATTATTTTTTGAATGAAGAATTACCTAAAAATTTTAGAGTTGATGAGAAAAAAATTTATTATAAAATTATTGTTAATACACAATTTGTTTATGTTTTTACAATTAAAAAACGTATTACTATTTTTCATGGAATAATAAATATGGAAATATTTGATATTTTATGTAATAAAAATAATCAATCACGTTTAAAATTAATTGGAACATTATTGGAAAAAGAAAATGTTATTAATATTGTTAATAGATGTTTTCGTTGTACAGTTCATGATGCTGAAAAAATTGAATTAAAATATTTTTAATTTAATTGATATAAAAATTCAACTTATATTTATTGAATTTTAAGGATATATGTATTTGAAGAAAGTTTTAAAAGAAAATAAAAAAACATGGAAAATTTTTGTCAACGTATACGTGAAAGAGCTGAAATACTTGGAGTTGAATTAACAATTATGCAACAACAAAGATATAATAAATATGTTAATGATCGTATTGAAGATGGAGTACATGTTAATGATGCTTTAGATTTTATTTATATGCAAATGCGAAATGAATTTAACATAGTTAATAAAGTTGACAAAATTAATTTGGTTGAAAAATCAAATATTAATTATTTTATTGAAAAGTTTGAAGGAAAATTAAATTCATTACGTGAACGATATGATAAAACATCAAAATTAAATGATGATAAAAATATGGAGTTCAGAGCAAAGGAAATGATTTATATTGATATATGCAATTGTTTGAAAATAATTAAAATAAATATTGAAAATAATTCAAAATAATGAAAGATAAAGAATTGTTAACTAAACCTGAATTATTAAATTTAATAAATTTACTTATTAGTGAACGTGAATTAGTTAATAATGATTTGTTAACAACTAAGGTTCGTAAAGAAAAATTAAAACAAATAAGTAATAAATTGTTGAAATTCAGGAAATTATTGAATGATATTACTCATAATAAAGAAAAAAATAAAGCTGATGATTTAATTGATTCATTTGAAGGATATTATTCAACTTGGTGGGATAGTGATAAAGGACATTTTAATATTTCTTGTTCACATCGGAATAGTGTTAAAATGGAGATTATAATCAAAAAAGATTATGAACAATTTGATCGTAAAATATTTGATTTGTCATTGAAAGAGGAAAAAATTAAATGTAAAAAATATATCTTTGATAAAATGCTTGAATGTATTGAAATTGAAAAATCATTATAAAAACAAATCATTATAAAAACAAATAATTATAAAAACAAATAATTATAAAATAATAAAATATTATGAGTCTACAAATTAAAGGAAATTTAACTTTCAGTCCAGAATTACTTGAAGAAGTTAATGCTTCAATTGTTAAGAATTTACCATCACAAGTTGGAGATGTATTAAAAGAACTTTTAATAAAAGGTGAAAAAGATGCAGAAGAATTGAAAAGAGTTTGTGCAAATTATGATAAACTCAGTAAAGAATTTGAATTAAAGAAAAAAGAATTATCTGAGTATATTCGTGAAGTTACTAATATAAATAATCTTTCTGATAAATTAATTGAAATTGAAAAAAATCTTATACAGCGTGAATTGTTTTTAGATAAGGAAATTCTGAAAATTAAATTAGCTGAATCTGAAAAAAGATCAAGTGAAGCTATTGATATTGTTAAAATTGTTTTCAAAAGTCCAGTTTATATGAAATCTATTTCTGAACAAATTCAAGGTGTTACAGATTATAATAATAATGGAACAGGTTCTTTCAGAGAAACAGGAAAATTCATAACTGAAACTGAAAATAAAATTTAATATGATTAAAAAATATATTGATAAATATTCTACTTATTTGAAAAACTTGAAAGAGAATTTTACAAGAGATTTTGAAAAATTATCTGATAGTGAAAGAGAATCTTATGAAGATCAAATAAGAAATACAGCTGAAATAATAAATGATTTGAAAGAACTTGAACCTTTTGTTGTTGTTACTGAAAAGAAGGCTAAAGAAGATATTGATATGGATAAAAATTTTAAAATTATTCATAAAATTTTTAATCCTGAATCTAAATAATAAAATGGGGATAACATAAAATCTGTGCACAAGATTAGATGGGATTTTTAATGGAATCGTGAAACGAATTTTTTTAAAAATCAGTTCAAAGAAGTGAACTTTGAGAGTCCGTTACTCTCTATCCCCACAAATATAATACAAAGTAAATATAATACAAAGTAAATAAAATACGAAGTAAAAACAAAACAAAATATGGATGATAATAATAATATTCAATGTGTGCTTCAAGCTAGACATTATACATATTTTCATGATAATGTTGAATATGACTATTTTATTTATGTTAAAGAAAATATTGCTAAAGTTATTTTATCTAATGATGTTGTTATAAGAACATTTTATTTGATAGTTAATTTTACTATTAAAAGAAGATTTTTATTTTTTAAATTCAATCATCATGTTACATTAGATACTTGTTTGGGACATATTGGAGGAGAAGAAAATTTCAATAGTTTTAAAAGAATTGATAGTTATATTCGAACAAATTCAGGTGTTGCAGTATTTAGTAAAAATAAAATAAGAAATATTGTTTTACAATTGATAACTAAATATTATTTAAAAAAATAAAGTTATATGGAAAAGATAAAGAATTTAATATCTGTTTATGAAGATGAATTGAAGAATAAAACAGAAAATTTAAGAGAGATTGAATTGATTGAAGGATTCGTATCTGAATTGAAAGAAATTGAAGAAGAATTTAAAAAAATTCTTTTAATTACTATTACAAATATAACTAAATTATTTGTTGACTAATGGAAGAGGAAATAAACGAAAAAAGAAAATTAATAGTTGATGTTGAAAATTTTGAACTTTGTTCTATTGAAAAACATCGTGAAAATTTAATTCGATTAAATATAAATTCTTATGTGGAATTGGAACGACTTTATGTTAATTCAATAAAAACAGGTGAAAGAATGTTTATATATTGTTGGAATCCAGCATTATCAAAATATCTTGTTAAAGATGAAGATGAAGATGAATGTCAACATATGTGTAATCCTTTTACTATTGAAAGAGAAAAAAACTTAAGATAATTTATAATAAATTATGAAAACATTTATTTTAATTTTAATTTGTTTTCAAATAAGTCATTTTATTTTTGACTTTGTATTCAGAACAAATTCAATGATTGAAGCTAAAAAATTTAGTAAACCTATTTTCCCTATTATTGAACATGCAATTTTACATGCTTTTTCATTTTATTTGATTGGAAGCATGTTTAAATTTCCATTCGAAATTAATTTTACTATTTATTTAATTGAATTTGTTAGTCATTTTCTTATTGATTATTTTAAAGGATTTATTAATAGATTTAATTCAATAACTAATGATGTTTCAAAATCTATGTTTTGGACATTATTTGGTTTTGATCAATTTTTACATCAAATAATTATTATCATTATAATTTACATAATTTGTAATTAATTTAAAACTTATTTAAAATGGAAAAAATATTTGTTATTTTATTATTATTTGCTGTTGGTCATTTTCTTGCTGATTGTGTTTTTATTACAAAAGAAATGGTTGAATCTAAGAAATTTGCTGTTAAACTTTTACCTCTTTTTCAACATGCAATTTTACATGGATTTTTTCTAACAGTTATTTTAATTACATTTAATCTTGATGTTCAAACAAGAACAATTACGTTTTGCTTCATAACATTCACACATTTTATGATTGACTTATGTTTTGGTTATTATAATAGAGGTGAAAATTTTGATATTGTTCCACAAGATAAAATTTTATTTCGAGCAAGAACTGAACTTAAACAAACACTACATTATATTTGTGCAATTTTAATTGCAAGCTATATTTATAATCAAATGTAAAAATAATTTAAAATAATTTAAAATTCAATATTATGTTAAAAAGTAAAGTATTTAATTGTTATGTACATGAACTTCAACAAGAAATAAATGATTGGTTTAAAGAAAATCCTGATATAAAAATAATTTCTCAAAGTCAAACACAAACAGTTGTTATGGTTTGTTTAGTTTTAATTTATAGTGGAAGATAAATATGAGAAAATTATATATTAGAATAGGAGAAATTCCAGAACAAGAATTAAATCATCAATTTGCACATGATTTAAATATTGGAGCTGGAATTTCTGTTTTTGAATGTTTTCATGAATTAGATGAAAATAATAGATATGTGTATAAATTAGTTTTACCTTTAGTTGAAAATACTGATGAATTTTTTGGTTGGTTAAAAATAAAAACTAATTTAATCAAATTAGGATTAATAAAAGTTTATATTGTTAATGGACTGGAAGTTAGTAAGGGAGTATATAGTTTACCAATATTGAAAAATGTTACTATTGCTTTTGAATTGTATTTAGATCCAATTACAAACCTGTTCAAGAAACATCCTATAAATAAGGAATAAAAAGGATATACATTATGATAGATGTTAAAATATTTCAAGAATATCCAGTTAATCTTTATGAGAAATTATTGGATTGGACAATTAGATTTAAATCTCCAAAACAAATTATTTCTCAATCTCAATCAACATTAACAAGTGGAGAAATTTATTTAATTATTATTTATAAAATTTATTAATTGTAAACAATAATAATCTTACGAGTATGGAAAAGAAATTCGAAACTAAAGTTATTTCTGCTTTTGCTGGTCTTGGTAAAACAACGTTTGCAGAAAAAAATTCAAATTGTATTGATTTAGAATCAAGTTTGTGGAGTAAAATTCCTGTAATGAAATATTCTGAATTTGAACGACAGGAGTTTGAAAATAATCCTGAATTTCCTCAAAATTATGTTAAACATATACAGGAACTTATTGAAAAAGGAGAATATGAATTTATTCTAATTAGTTCGAGTATTTATGTTCAGGAAGAATTGATAAAAAATAATATTTTTTATTATTTGATATATCCAACTATTGATAAGAAGGAAGAATATATACAACGTTATAAAAAACGTGGAAGTAACGAAAAATTTATTGATTGTATTACACGTAATTGGGATGAAAGAATAAAAAATCATAAGGAAACAATGACTGGTTGTATCAATATACAAACAACATCAAATTATTTGTCAGATGTTTTGGATTGGTTTATTCCTTATATGGATACTGATGAATATAAACAAGAATTTATTTTAAATTGAAAAATATGTTGAAATTATTATTAGTACTTCAAGGATGGGGATTTATAAAAGTTGAAAATAAAGATCCAAATTATATTGCTTATCAATATCAACTTAAAAATATTGTTAATGTAAATTATGTTATTATATTTCAAGTTCGTTTTCGTAGTTCAATTATTTTTGATTTTGATTTGGAATTAAATCGAATAGGTGATGATAAAACAATTTATCATGTGTTTAGAATAAATGAACAAATTAATGTAGTCAATTTTAAACATGTTAAAATAACAACTGATATATTTATTAAAATGTTGTTTGAAAAATTGTATGTTGAAATGATGAAACAAAATCCAACTTATTTTGAAGGTTTTCCTAAATCTGTTATGAACTTGTTTGAAATTGAAATGAACAAATCTGAAAAAAATCATATTGATAAAAATATGGAGTTATTGAAACTTCTTTCAAACCCTCTTGAAAATTTATCTGATTGTTTAAAATTAGTTGAACAAATTAATTATAATAGTTTTGGTTTTCCTGTTGTGTTTTTATCATTTGATTATACTTTAACACAAAAATGGTCTGTGAGTTTTAGAAATCCTGTGAATTTTGAAAATCCTGATACTGATGATATTGATCCTGTTAAAAGTTGTCATAAAATGTTTGAATTTTTAAGACAACGATTAATGAAAGGAAATATAGAAAATAATTTAATTTAACTTAAAACAATATTGAAATGAATTATAATAAAACAAAAAAGATTGATATTTTAAAGGGAATTTTTGGAATTTTTATTGGTTTTTGTATTTTGTTTTTTATTTACAGTGTTCTTAATTCAACAAAATTAAATAGAAAATATGAAAAACAAAATGTTGAATATGTTTCGTTAATAGTTGAAAAACATACTAAGGTTTTCAAAATTGAAACAAAAAATCCTAACATACTTAAATTGAAAATATTGAAATTTTATGTTTTGGATGAATATGGTGATGAATATCAAATTAATCAAATTCAGTACGATACCATAGATTGTTCACAATTGAAAGATTCAATTCATTTTATTAAAGTTGAGAAAATTTTCGAAGTTTCTAATACAAAACAAACAATTAAATCTAAATAGTCATGAAAATATTTAAAGTTCTTTTATATGTTATTGTTTTTTCTATTTTCTTTTTGTGGTTAGTTTTAACATTTTCTTCACATAAAAGATTAAGATCTTTTTCTCAAAATCATGTTGAAATATCTGAAATAAATAAAGTTGTTGATTCAATTTTTGTCGAAAAAATATACATTTTAGAACATTCCGAAATTCAATCCATACAAACTGAAAAAACAGGATATATAAATAAAGATAATAATAATATTGATTCTAAATTTTTCAATGTTTATTATGTTGTTTTTACTACTGGAGATTCTCTTGAAGTTAGTTTGGAAAAATTCGAACAAATACAAAAAGGTGATGTAATAGAAGTTAAAACTGAATTGATACAAAAATAAAAAACATATGTTAGAAGAAAAAATTATTGAGTTAGTTTCGTTAATTCCAGATAATTCTAAAATTAATCATACTCAAATGATTAATGAACCTTCAGAAAGAAGACATGAATTTCGTGATTCTATTGGTAATTATTCTGCTGAATATTGTGAAAAAATTAAAATTCCGTTTTTACCTTGTTTTGTTGACATTGATACTTATGTTCGTGAAAAAAATGGAAAAACTGTGATGAGAGTACAAGGATATGTTAAAATGTTTCTAAGTGAATTTGAAACATATTCCGATGAACAAATGGATTTTTTGATACTTCTTGCAAAAGAATACACAACTTGGTCCATAGATGATGATGCTGTTATTAGAATGGAAATTTGGAATTTTAGAAAAGAAATTTAATTAAGACAAATATGTTTGGACCCGTAATACTTGGATTTGTTGCAATAGCAACAATATCTTTTCTTTGTCTTTGTGAATCAAATGAAATTAATCGATTAACAAATTTATATTATTTCATTAAAAATAATGAAGGAATAACAAAATCTGTTTTATTTAAAAAATTAGATGTTGGTCAAAAATATTATCTTGACAAAGATTTTATAACTATTTCTGATTTCTGGATTGAAGAAGGATTAAAAGATTATGTTTATATTAGATATTCTTATATGGGACATTGTACAGGAAGCCCTGTTAGATTTTTAGAAGTTATTTTTGATAAATCAGATAATTTTGTAAAAGTTAAACTTTCAATCGGAATGAGTAATACAATAGAACATGAATATGTTAAAGAAGTTGAAGAAATAGGAGTTGATAATTTAAAAATTGAATCATAAATGGAAAATATATTAAAATCCACTAATGGACAAAGTCCAAATTTTGAAATACAATATGCACAATCTTTGCAAAATATTTTGGATAATGGTGTTTTAACAAAAAATCGCACAGGAACTGATACTTTAGTTATACAACATCAGTATTTCTTTTTAGAAAAAATTTCACAAAATTTTCCAATATTAAAAGGAAAGAAAGTTTTTCCTAAATTAGCTTTAAAAGAACTTTTATGGATGATGAATGGATTATCAGATGTTAAATGGTTAAATGATCGTGGTGTAACTTATTGGAATGAATGGGCTTCTACTGGAAAAGGATGGAATTTTAATATTCCTATCGGAACTATTGGAAAATCATATGGTTATCAAATGAGAAATTTTAACGGATGTGATCAATTACAAGATTTATTAACATTAATGAAAAATGATCCTGAATCGAGAAGATTAATTATAAGTCTTTGGAATCCTTCTGAACTTGTTGACACTACACTTCCTCCATGTGTTCATCAATATCATTTTAATTGTGAAAAAACACAATCAAAAATTAAAGATTTTGATTTTAATAATGATTATTATGAAGTTGATCTTCATGTAGTTGCTCGTTCAGAAGATTCATTTCTTGGACAACCATATGATTTTATGTCAGTTGCTTGGAAGTTGACAATTATTTGTAATTTAGTTTCTGAATTTTCTGGAAATGTTTATCATCCAAGAAATATTCATTACACTGCAAATAATTATCATTTATATGTTAATCATATTGATCAAACAAAACAATATTTGCAAAATGTAACAGAAAATAAAAACAATATTATTAACAAACAAGCAACAGTTGCTATTGGAAATAATTATTGTAGAACTTTAGATGAATTTTTAGAAATTTCTGATAACAATCAATATAAGAATTTTTGGATTAACAAATTTTATACTGATCAATACGAATCTATATTAGCTCCAATTGCAATTTAATTTAAAACAAAAGAATATGCTTGTTTATTATTTAGGAAATGAAATTGTTAGTATTGAACAACAAATATTTTCAGGTGTAAAAACACCACTTATTCCAAATGAATTGAAAATAAAAATATTAAATCAACATATTATGTGTGAAAAAACATTTGAACTTCTTCCTATTAAATATGGTAGTGAAAAAAGGGATATTATTAGGAAAAGAAAATCAAATTCAAGTTCGATTCCTGTTGAAGAGTTAATTAATTCTAAATTGAATATAAAAGAAAAATCTGAATCAGAGAAAAAACTTGAATCAGAGAAAATTAAAAAAGCTGAAAATGAAGTTGAATTTAAATCTGTAGATATTGAACCTGAAGATGAAGTTATATTTAAAACTGAAGAAAAATCTGAATCAGAGAAAAAACATATTTTTGAATTTAAAACTATTAAATTTAAGAAAATTATTTTCGTTCCACCTTTAGATATATCTGAATTTATTAATAAAAACATATTTTTTAAACTTGAAGCTGAAAATGCATTCGTTAGTACTTCAAATTCAAAAAGTCATATTGATGAAACAATTAATGAAATAATTAATGAGTATAAAGATCATTGTAATAAAGTTTGTGAAGAATGTCCAGTATTTAATGAAAAATGTGCAACAGCTAATGGATTGTTTTCATGTTCTGAAAATGTGCTTGATGTACTTGATGATAATTTAGATTATAAATATACTCCGAAAAATTATAAATCTAAAATAAAGGAAGTTTGTAAAAATTGTGTGATTTTAAATGAATGTTTAAAAAATAATTTTACTTGTTCAATTAAACAATCAGATTTTGTTCAAGAAGTCCAAAAACAAAAACAAAAAGAAGAATTAAAGCAGATTGAAATTGAGTTGAAAGAAAAATGGGAAAAAGATAAAAAAGATTTTCAAAAAGTAATGTCTGAAGTTAATAATTATATTAATTCAAATTTAAGTAAATATAGAATTGTTCAAACTTCTCCTT
>Ga0302284_1000949_pt1 | contig 13161 bp, 11 predicted proteins | sample III_Fen_E2_1_FD_198760 | JGI IMG/M metagenome (GOLD analysis project Ga0302284, IMG submission 198760) | Peat permafrost microbial communities from Stordalen Mire near Abisko, Sweden - III_Fen_E2_1 | ecosystem: Environmental > Terrestrial > Soil > Wetlands > Permafrost | place: Sweden: Abisko...
TAGCGACTCCTGCTAACTTGCTGCCAGATGGAGTTTCAATAAGCAAAGTGAAACTAATCTACATAACATATTATTCAAAATTGGATTGAGAAAGTAGATCAATAATAAATATTTTAGGTAATTTTTCTTAACCTTTTTGTCCCAAAATACAGAAGAAAGTGAATCACAGTAGACTTTAGTTTTCAGCGATAGCAGTTCTTAGAAAAATCCATACTTTGAAGTACCATCAAGGTGAGAAGATTACTTGGGTTTTATCTTTTATGATCCTTTATTTATGAAATACATTATTAGAAAGAGTAACTCCAATTACTCTTTTGTGTTACCTCTTCGAATTAAGAGCTTCACAGAACAAGGAACACCTGTGCATAGAGATACCTTATCTATTAGTATGCGGAATGCATATTCATATGCCAGAGTTGATTGATAAAATTATTATTCCATTGCTATCTTAATATTCAATGAAAAGTAGTTGTTTGGATTGTTGAGTGCAATTAAATGATTAGATCAGATTCAAATTAAAAAAAAAACACACATTCACTAACAAATCTATGTTGAATACAAAAAGCATAGGAAATGATGTAATACTCTGCATTTATTTAATTAAGTGAGAAATGATCTAAAAACAATAGATATGTATTTATCACTTAAAGCTATTTTTGTGTGAATAAATTATTTAAGTTTCATGTGAGTACTTGAATTAATAAAAGTTCATATTTTGTTTTAGCTACTTTTTTATATCTAATTTCTTTTTCTTTTTTGAACTAATCTTTGAAAGAGCTATTTCAAGAGAGAGTGGTTGTTTGGTATGGCAGATTAATAAATTGACTTTGTTTGATATTTATTGTATGGCCAGTTTTTTTAAAATACTCTCTTGATAAAATTTAATTAATCTTGAGGTTATCCTTAACAGAAATGAGTGTGCTGAAATCGCAAATCACAAAAAATCAAAATAAGTTTTTTCAATCTGGTGGTTGAGAAAATATTTCACCTCAAAAAAGCGATTGATTGTTTAGTTATGCTGTCATAAAGTCAAGTAAATCATAATAGAGGACGAGTGCTCGATCTCTCTTAAAGCATTCAGCAGCTCATTTAGAAAGAATAGAAGATAGGCTAAGCGAGTTAAAGAGAACGAAGTTAAGAGGAGTTTGGATGTGATGGCTAATCCTTTTCACCACAGAAATGTTAGTCATTGATCAAGAGATTTAACAAAAAACCAAAAGATTCTGAGAACGCTTATTTAAAATATCTCTAGAATACAATCAAAGAAGTTGGAGCGAAGAACAACTAGCACTTTCTTCTCAAGAACAGTGAAAGTGCAGCTCAATTAACTACTTGCTTGGATCCTCCTAGATATTCCATTGGAGCTAGTCCGCAAGTGCGCACAGTCAATATCAATCTACTCAGCACAAAAGAAGATAATTAATTGTAAATGCATAAAGAAAGAAGTTCCTCAGCTGGAAAAAGCAGCATTACCAATTCAACAGCAAATAAATCAAAGTAGCATGTGAGTATTGTCCACTTAAAAGAAGAGTAGAATAAAAAATAGAAAGAGAGTAAATTAAATGGCATAAACGAAAGCGCGTAGAATATAAAATAAACTAAAGAATAAGTAACCAATTAAAGCTATTAACAAGATCTTTCGCATTCCAACCACCAAAGAAACGGGTAATCTCCAAGGATTCATATGAATGATAAGAGTAAAACTAAAGTTTAAGTTGTTTAGAAGAATGCATAAAGATTGCCATCAAAGGAAAGCAAATAGCATATTGTCTCAAGTAAAATACCTACTTCTGCTGACAAATCAATCTTTTAAAACTCTCCAAGAGAAATCATGAAAGCCTAACAAGATAATAACTCATTGTTGTAGTCGAAAGTGACAAGTATCTAAAACCCATTCGTAATAACTTGTTCTGCTACTTTCAGTGCTAAATAGATTCCAGATTACGGATAGAATGGTTAAAAATTCAATGGAACACCTCAGGTTAATTCAAGTAAAACATCTAATGCATCTCAGTCAACAGTCGTGAATTCTCACTAACTTTCTTCATAAAAGAACACTGACATGTAAACTTCGTTAGTTAAGAACACAGCTTAATCTTCAGGTGTTAGCTCATTAAAAGCAGCAGATATCGCAGTAAGCTAATTTTGTCTACTAGAAGAAATCAGCGTTAGAGGACAGATTCCTAAATCTTATGGTCACTCTAAAAGTGGGAGTACTGAAGTTGATTCTCTTTAGTCATCAGCAGTACGCAGTGTGAATCCAAACAGCACTGGATTATCAAAAACAAATGCAAAAAAAGTTGTTTAGAATTAAATTTTTCCTATGAAAGTTGGTAAAATCGGTTCTGCTCATTTTTCATCAGATGTGCCAGCCAATTTCTCCCTTGTGATACCATCAAATAATCTAGCTAATTATGATAGAAAAAATGACAAAGAAGGGGGGTCATTCAAACAAAATTAGTATGTCAAAAGAATCAACTAAGACCTGTAGTTGAATAATTCTAGAGTGAATTAAGCTAACAGCCCTAGAAAACTCTATTAGCTACCTTTAGAGACTAGCTTCATTAAGGTAATCGAAATAATATTTTACAAAAAAACTTTAAAAGTTAAATAATCATTTTTTAGGATAAAAAGGTTAATTAGGTTGTCAGTGAGAGGGATAGAAGTTAAACTTAAACGATATCGAAAGATGAAGATAAGTTAGTCATTGTCATGAACAGATCATCTTCTAAATCAATTTTACAGAGCAAAAATAAGATAATTGTTCCATTAGCAAAACTACCTAAAAATCTACCTAGTGCTAATTAAGGATAGACGCCATAAGAAACGTTAAATAGTTCTGCTAACCTTGGAATTGCAACAATGGTTCCATCTAAAAATAGTTAATTTCATTTTTAGCCTTCATACTTTACTCCACTCGATCATGATATGATCAAAAATTACCTTTAATCTTAGATTCCAGTTAATAAAAGTGCAATAGATTGCCTTGAAATGCCAGTAAAATAACTAAATTATTTAAATTATTAACCAATTTAAGAAATTAGCACTAAATCCTTGAATATATCTCAAAATACCTTGGAGAATGTGTCTTAAAGTCAAGGCATGCAACCAAGATTGAGAGCGGATAGTAATAAATAACCGATATCTGCTTCTTAAAAGTAGAGTGAAATGAATACTCCAGTGAATAAAGCTGGAGATATTCCTTATGCGATTAACTCTTTCAGAGAACGATTTGGAGTGAATTGAAACGTTGCTTTGAGAATGATCACGAATGTAATAGTATTATTTTGCAAGAAGGTTAAAAGAGAAATTCTTTTACTTCTGTAGATTGTATTAAATATAGTTTATTTGGTGTAACAATATTAATTACAATATATATTTATGAATGCATATGTATTGCATGAGAGAAAGACATTTCTTGATGAACAGGTGTGTTGTTTCGAATCAAAAAAGTTCAATTTAAAAAAAATTCATTATTATGGTAATTTAGCTGCAGAGAAACTAGAGAAACTGACTTTAGATTCTGCCATGTCGAGTTTAGCTTTAAGATAACGAAGATGAGCAGTAGAATCTGCATATTATTTAGCTAGGAGAGTATCTTTTGTTGTTTAAAATTTGCTTGAATAGAGAGCACCCAAATTGAGAGTCTTGCGATGCCTTATGAAATAGTAGAGAATTACAGCTTCAATTGTAAGGGTAAGAATTTAACTGACAGGTTCTGCGAATTCCCAACTGTAAATTCCATAAGTTATGGAGAAGAGTACTCCAAATTACAAGCATTAAGCACCAACTAGCTTCTTTATCATTGAGTTTGATTTCTTCTTGGCATCAGCTTCCATAGCTTCTACCTTGGCTTTTTCTTCTTCATAAGAAGCTCGGAGAGAGGCTACTAGTTATGCTTTCTTTGCAATTCCATTCTAAGAGTGAAATTCCGTGAAGGTTTGAACTGCCTTCTCAAGTCCTTCAGTCATTTCTGTTTCAGAGTATGCTTGCTTTGAAGAGTCCATTTTTGAAAGCACATACTTGTAGTTCTTTCAAAAAAAGAATAGACAAATTGTTAGATTAGCGTGAATCTAACCAGAATAATTAAAATTAGTATATTTTTGTACTTTAATAAATTCCTGAATAAGCATAGCATCTTAAACAGGGACTTCATATTAGGCTAGTTCTCCCTCTAGTTTCTTCGAAATAATTTGCTTCATTCAGTTGTTATCCAAACTCGAAATCGACAGGCAACCCATTCATTTTTAACTTTAGGTTTTTATTAAGTGACAGATTGAGAAATCCAAGTTGTTCGATTTCTTAGTCGACTTGCTTATCACTAACGAAGAACTGCACAGTTTTAATACTCAGATTGTCAGCTTTCAGGAGATCTTCGATTTATTTAAGAGTCTGATTTTAGTTGATTATAAACTACCTAGCATCATTTTCATTCCAATACAGGTTCATCCTTACCTTTAAACCTTTACAAAATACATCAATAATGCAACGTTATTTATAACTAAGTTTCGTAGATTACCTTCTCGAGTGAGAGAAGAAAAACTTCTGAATCTTGCAATCTAGTTGGCTTTCGAAACATAGTTCAAGTATTTACAAAAAGGTTTGCAAAATAACATTCTTAGTTTGTGTTGATTTTCAAAAAAGAGTTGATAATATTTTTTTGTAATTTTGTTTTATCGAATTATTTTACTCACGTTTTATCGGTATAATCCCGGTTGATCCTTAAATATGGACCAGAATGATAATTAAATCCCTTTTTTATTTGTGTTAGTATCACTAATTCTGAATTGTGGTTATTTTTTGAAGTTATCTAACAAAATTAATTGAATTATTTGATTTACAGACACGATTACAAATATTCATTATTTATTCAATTTTTATTCAATCATACATGTGTTTTAGTTTTATTGCTTGTTCTTTGGCAGCCAGTAGATTGAATTCCTTGATTTCATCCATGACCTAGCGATGCTATCTATTCCTGTGTCTCTCTAAATTTACGAGCATGAATCTATTGCGTTCTGTCTGAGTTGCATATGACTTATCAGCTTTCTTTTCCATTTCTTCTAATATCTAAAATGTTCTTAATATTAATTACAATTTAATTATCTTCTTTCTCTACCTTTCTTTCATGTAGTTGTTAGTCTTGTTCGAGGACAATCTCGTTTTTTTATGTGTTATTCATGCCTTTCCAGTGATATGGGATGACTCTGGTCTTGGAAAGAGCACTTTGACATGTACCCGTATCTTCAGTTTAGAATTGATTTGACTTGCAGTAGGTAATGTGGAATTAATTCATTTACTGATTATCTTCATGATTTGCTCTATCTTTGTCGAGTTTTTCCTGGAGCTTCAAAGTAATTCAGAGATAATTGCTTGATAAAACAATATTTGTTCACTCTACCTGAAGGATGTTAACTTCTTTGTTGTTTTTCTCCCAATTTCTTCTTTTTTCTTTTAGTTTCTCTTCTAAGTCTGTGCGCATCATGTTTATATGGAGCGTCTATTCTTCAAAGGCTCTTTAATAATAATCTATTAGAAGATTGCTTCTTGATATATGTCACAATCTTACCTTTTCTCTGCTAATTCCTGCTATCTTTTTTCCTCCTTCTCTCTGAGTTGCTATTCAATCCAGTCCTTTTACTAGAGTTACTGCATTCTCTTCCTGTTTCCTTAATCTGCAACATAATTAGTTTAACTTTACATTTATTCAACACAAATATGGTTTTACTAAGATCTTCTCCATCGAAACATTTAAGAGAAGATATCCCGCAACGGATCATCTGCTCCTTGTGACTGTAATTAGTTCTTCCAAAGTTACTTCCAGTGGAATAAGCCATTTTATTTATCTTCTTGAATGAAGTATTAATAATGCAACTCTTTTTATTCTGATTTTCCTTTTAATCACCAACTGTCTTTTAAAATGCTTCCACTCATCCCCCAATAGGTCTCGTAAAGTGCTGAAAGCTCAAAAGCCTTTTAATTAAATTCTCGCTAGTGTTCAAAAGTGTACAGCAAACAAATAATATTTAGACAACAACAAAAGCACAAGTTTTCATAGTTTTAGATTGCTCTGCATTCAAGCAACATTCTTCAGTTTTGGTATATTTCTCTTTCTTATCTCGATTAGCTTTTCTGATTTTTCAAAATCTAACTGCGAATTTATTGATCTTTTCCAATGCACATTCTTATCAAAACCATCAAAAATCTTTCACTGCGTTGACGGCACCATGGAATGCTGTTGCAATAACATCAGCAGGAATTATAGGATCTCTCTTCAACTCTTTATAAGTAGGCGTAATGAGATTCTTCTTTACAGAATTGTAATATGTTGGTGGAATTGAATAGATTACTGTCATGCCAAAAGCTGTTCCCCACATAAACGATGCGAATCCCATTGTACTTAAATTTGACCTATCTATGAGTTTTTTTGTTCTAATATTTTTGAATAAGTAATTTAATGCTGATCTCGCTATTATTTTGAGAGAGTTAATTAATACAATTCTGTATTGCTATATTGATAAACGAATCTGGTATTTTAATGCAATGATCAGGAATTAACTCTTCAGTAATAAAAGAATAGAACCATATTGAAAATGCTTGGATTACTTCAAGTTAAACGAATGAGATTAATTGTTTATTATTTTAAATATTAATCTTAATAAGAAAATGAGAAACTATTTCACTAAAGGAGATAACCAAAGTTACAGGCATGAATCTCTTATTCTGAACTAATGTCAAACAAATAAAAATAGAGATTATTCCTTAGACAAAGATTACATCGCTTATTATGATCGATTTCCATACAGTTTCAATGTATTTTGTTATTAATTTGTTAATAAGTTTCTCAATGTATTTGTGAAAATAATAAAGATGTACAGAAGAATGAATTCTGATAACCCTTGTCAAGGTGAAGATCTAAAAGATAGCCATGGCTTTCAAGGTGGAATAGTTTATATTTTAGGTCACAAACGGTTGAATAATTATTATTTTAGAGACATTAGAAGAGAAGCAGAGAAGAATTCATATAACATACTTGACAAATAAATACAAAAGACCTAGTTAGCATAATTATGAGTCATTTATGGATAATACAAATTAAAACAGCTGCTTCTTCATAAAGGAAAGGACAATTTAACCAACTGAAAGGGTTAAATGCATTTCTTACAAATAAGAAGGTAACAGACAGTGCTCAAATGAATATCTATTACCTTTGTTTATTTTGCAGAATCCACCCAGAAGGAGTAAGAAATTGTTAAAAGGATCTAATCTCTAAGGAAATCAAACAAAAGCCTATTAAAAGAACTTTAAACCACTGAGAGTCTGACTCAAATGCTTTTAGTCCAAAAGAAAAGGGGAGAAGGAACTATTGATAAAGCAAAATCAGAGATGAACAAATAAAATAATAATATTCTTGACTCATCGAATTCAAAGAATAATTAATATCGGCAAGACAAATAAAATGATAATCAAGAGAGCAAATAAATGGCAAAATGGCTCGATGCTTTGTAAGAATGTTTTAAAATAAAAAATGAAGCTTGTGTTAGACATATTTACAAAAAAGAAAACAGGTGGAGAAACTTAGAGAATCTATGAAGGGATCAGTCAAAGAATTGTTTAATGTTAATAACTCCTCGTCTATGTAATAAATACAGGTTATTTCTCATTGTAGTTGAATATCTTTCCTTTCTAAACAGAAGAGCAAACTTTAAAGATATGGCCATAGAAAACAAGATGAATTCTTCTTCCAAAAGAGAAAAAAATAATCAAAGCTAAAGGAGATAACTGCAACAAGGAGAAAGTGATGGATCGTAAAATGATTCTACAATTCAATAAAATAAAGGAAAAATAAGGTAAAACTGCATGACTGAATTCATCTTTTTTATATGAAATATGATAAATTAAAGCAATTCAGGCAAGATTAGGTAAGGACAGAAGAGAAGCACAACAGCAGAGGATAAACAAAATGGATTTATGAAATAATCAGTAAACATATCACCTTCAAAAGCGAAAATAACGTATCCTGATGAGTTTAAGAAGGACGAACGTTCCTAAACGAAGTAGTTTGGAAGGACTTTCAGTGTCTACTTGAAGGATAAACATGATATTAAGTAAATTTTTAAAGCACTTTCGACAATTAACTTTTAACTTTTTTTTTTCAAGGAGAACTTCCGAAAAATAGCTTAAAAACATGTACAGATTGCTAAATGGATAGCATGTTGTTTAGTGAACGAGACATGCTAGAGATTGCGTAAAATTTAGACAGATATGCAAGCATCTTTACATAGAATTTACATGTTGTGAGAGAGGAAGAGATCGATGGAAAACAAGTTCTTTTAGATTGGATAAAGTTGTTAAGAGAATTGTCTCGAAGTACTTTCTTCTCGCATAATGAAAAATCAGCCTTATTTTTGTTTTGTTATCAAACAAGTTCAATCGAGGGGGTATTCAAGCTGCGTTCCTTTTTGAAAAATAATCTATCTTACTAAATCTTATGGGATTGTCAATGCTTCCTTTAAGGAAGAGAGTTAGGGACTTGCTTTTAATGAGGTTGGTAACCAAAGGTAGTAGAAGAAAGAGAAGGATCAAGTCCTATTGTTTCTGCAATCCAATTCTGAATTTTTTGTTTTGCTTGATGCCTTGTTTTAGGAATCTCTTTGACCCATAATTATATTACATCCTATTCTTGCTTTATTTGTAACACTAGGCCATTTAGCAGTTCCTTTTCTTCACATGTTTCTCCGATAAACCCAATTATTAGATCCTCCCAAATCTTGTTAACGTATCCTTTTTTCATCTTGATGTTGAAACGCCCACCTCTTTCGTTTGCCTCGTCCTCCCACATTGGTTTGATATCCCGAAGGAACAAGTAAAATTAGCCTGCTTGCATATCTTGAGGTCTGTAGATATGACAATAGAAATTCCAAAAATCTTCGATTGTTTCAATATCTCCTATTTTTATGAGCGCTTCTACGTAGTTTGTATTGGTAATGTTATCATTTGGGTTATGAAACGAAAGTCTGAACTTATTTTTTAGCTTAAAAGGCTGCTTCTATTCAGCAGCAGGAGGAATTTAAATTGTTGAATCTTCTTCATTCTTCTGTTAGTTGTTTCCGCCGAGGATATCTTTGATATTTTCAAAAATGTTTCCTGTATTTGATCCTTATTATCGCCTGATCTAGGCGTCCTACTTTCCTTTATCTGCCATCTCTGCAGCAGTTTATTGTTTGTGTTCTTTCAAATCTGATCTTATGCGAAATAATGAATTTTAGATTAAATAATAATTTCCCTTTGAAGTTTAATGAAGCCCTCTGTCAACCTTTATTTAATCCCTCTTCTTGTTTGAAAGGCACTTCATCCCTAATGCTCGTTTTAAGCCAAATTATTTTCTTCTTCATAATAATGAACAAATATTGCTAAATAAGCATAAGTTTGTTTTAAATGATTTATGGAAAAGTTAAAAAAGACTAAATAATTCAATAATTATTAGGAATTGACCAACATTATCTCACCATTCCTTCAAAGATCTAGTCGTCTTCAATAGTTTAGCTTGTGATATGATAGAACTCAAAGAACTCGTTGAAATGAACCAATCCATGGTTCAGATTGCTTTGATTCTAAATATTACAAATACTTGAAAAAAAGCAAAATAAAAAATCCTAAAAATCTTACAAATGTAGCCATGTGTAGCTCAAATGCATCAATGAAATCAGCATAACCTTCTTCTTCACTTATTTTCCCAAATCTCACACTTGGATTGCCTCTAGCATCATAGGTTTCTAAACAAAGTTAATAAATAATAAGTTTAACAAAAAAATATGTAAATGATCTTCTTACATTTTAGGAGATCAAGGGATATCTCGCCTGTTCTGAGCTTATCCATGCCTTAAAAAGCATGCACAATAATTGCTTATCGATTATCAAGAATTTATCCTTTCAGAGCCTTAAACAAGTCTTCAAGATCAAGAGAGCCATTTTTTTCAAACTGCTTGAAGATTTACTGAGTATTTTCTATTTGCAGCCGTTATTCGTTCATTGCTTAAGTAAAAGCAGAGAATGGAATTTCTCCTTGATTTTCGTTGAGGACACTTGAAAACTTTTGATAGAATTTAATGAAACCGCGCACACCACGCAAGCTAAGTTTCTTCCTTAATTCGCTTAGAGGTGACACCTGAACCTTACTTTCCTCTTAATTCTAATTATTGAGAGGTTGACTCTTAGGAGGATAGAGATTTGGCTGTTTCACAGGAGAACCTTTCATAGAGCTGGCCTAAGAATTGGCTGTGTATGGTCTCAGTTAAGTACTGTATTAAGTAGGTTCTTATGTAGTACCAAATGGAGCATTAGAAGAAACTGTTCCTCCTCTAACAGCAAAGCGGTGATGATCTTAAAGGAATCCATTTTTAGATGGATCAAATGCATTACGTTGCCCTAAATCAATTCAAGTTAAATACCTTAAACAAAGAATTATTTTAAATTACTCCAGCTATTTACCTGCATATTTGTTAGCAAGTGCATTTGTCTGAGAAAGTTTAAAAGTGTTGACGAGAATTGACTCAAAGAATTGATCGTCTGTGATAGAAGCGCTGTAGTTATTGTAGTAGTCGATGAATTGTTCCTTCGATATCTCTCGTGTATTCTCATTTCCCTGGATTAATAACACTTCATCAAAATACACTAACAAAATTATGATCTGCTTACAAAAAGTTTGCTGTGAAGTTCGAGTGTTTAGAAGAATTCTTGTGAAACATCTTCCTCATGTCTCTTAGTAGTTTTTACATCAGGATGAGCCCTAGGATAGAATTCCCTGTGAATATCTTCAAGCGAAATGAAGCCAGCTCCTTGCTAGTCGATCTTGTTAAATACTTCAGATACGATATTGAATCTCATCTAATTCATCTGACCCCTAAGAGAATTGATAAACTCGAGCAAATCTATTGTGCCTGTCTCTTCAGGATCAAAGAGATTAAAAATAATTGATATCTCTGCATCTGTCACATCAATCCTGTAGTCTCTCACAGCTTTTCTAAACTCGCTAAGGCTCAGCATACCATCATTATCAACGTCTGTCACCTGAAAATAAATAAATAAATTATCAATTTACAATATATTACTCATTTTGGTACCTTCAAAAGACGTTCAAGAAACAAAAATCCTTTAGGGCCTTTGCTGGCAAGTCTGTTTCTAATCCTAATAAGGATAAGCTCAATTTATCTTTCGGACACATTATTCTCTTGCATAAAGCGAGTGCTTGTAGCCTAAGAGGACATGCTTTGAGCATCGAATTCTCTAGTTTAGTTAGGAGCTTACCTTCTTGAGGAGGCATTGGATTATCTATCAAATTATTGATCTCTAGTTTCTTGATTTCTTGGAGGTATTTCAGAGTAATTTTTCTATTAAGTCAGTCCACTTTTTCTGGATTATTAAGAGCCCTAATCATTGTAGTTTTCTTAATTCCCTCCTTTTTATGAATAATTTGCGAATGGCTACTGTCTGTTACAATCATTTTTTTAAAATTTAAAATCTTTTAATTTGTGGATTTTAAAAGAGATGATCTGTTAGTTTGAAGATTCTTGTTGTTAGTTATTATGTATGGTTCAAGGATTTTTTCTTGTTGAGAGTCCATAAAATAATGATTTCTAGTGACAGTTTTATGCATTATTTTCTTGAATTGTTAATGTAAAATAATCATAAGAATTGCTTAGTAGTTACATTAGTTTATTTTTGAAAAGGAAGATAACACAAATAATAGATTCAATAAGATGAAATATTGTACGTTTTATTTGGATAAATACAATAAAACAGGATCATACCAATGATTTAATTTTAAGGAATCTTTTTTGCAGGGTTTGATAAAGGAATACATCCATTTTGAGATTTTAAAAAGTCAAATTACTCTTCTTTTTACTGTTTAAGAGTGTTTTTTTTCCAAAATCTTTTTCAACTGAGAATTTTTTTTTTCATATTTCATAGGCGCATCTCTATTTTTCGAAGTATTGGATAAATCACATGGAAAACTAATTAATGTTTAGAGCCATAGTTGTTTATTATTCTTTGAAGAGAATAACCTCTCTCAATATTGAAAGAGTTGCGTTGGTAAAAAAAAAAAATCATAAACGTTTCTCAAATTCGATTTATCCCAAGGAAGATATTACAGTACTTAAAAGTGGCATTAACAAAGGATAGCAAGATATAAATTAAATTTTGTTTTTATTCGTCTATTGAGTGAATGAATGCAAATGAGAATATTAATGTAGTGCGAAAATAATCTATTGATTTTTTAAGAATCATGAAAATGATATTTGAAAACTAGGGCTACTATTATTAGGATTGATAAAATGAAAATACAACAAGATAATTGAAGTTAGTTATTATTTGGTAACGGGGATTTCTTTAAGCCTAAGTTGATCTTGTTTAAAAAGGGACTTGGAAGGGAGTTGTGTAAAAAAAGGATGAGGGAAATAAATTGGATAGGTAAATAACATAGAGAGAAGTGAATGAAAAAGGAGTTTCTACGTTTTTAGTATGATAATATGTTTCGGAAAACGGCTAAAAAACAATATATAAAATTAGATATCCCCTTTGCATTGATTTTGATTATGATTTTGGAAAAAGAAGCAGAAAAGAAGGCGAGGGGGAGGATAATTGATCAGCAAAAACTCAGTTCTGGATAAACAAAAAGTAAAATAAACAAACGAAAACAAAAAAAAACAAAAGAAATTCTGCAATGAAGAACATAGCTCTTGTCCTTGCTACCTTGTGCGTTTTCGCTCAGGCCACCTCTGTCCTCTAAACCCCTGTCTTCCTTCAGGTAAAACAACACTCATTTGCTTCGCATCTACAACTACCCCCCTGCAAATTAGACGAATTGAGTTGCCTAGCAGCAGCTCTTGGTTTTGCGCTCACTTTGGAATAATTTATCCAGGGTTGAGCAAGAGTTTGAATACCTTTCATGGCTGCAGAGTTTGCATAAATCTTTACATGTCAGAGAGAATGAACTGTGAATGATGCCAGCCAATGTTAAAGGCACAAGAAAGAAACAATGGGATGGTGGGGGAGGGAGGGCAAAGAACACGGAGAGTGATATGAGTTTATTAAGAACAGAAAAAAAGAAAAGAAATAAAATTTTCAAGTTATTTAGGAGCACTTTTTATTTAAAGCAAG
>Ga0302284_1000950_pt1 | contig 13152 bp, 15 predicted proteins | sample III_Fen_E2_1_FD_198760 | JGI IMG/M metagenome (GOLD analysis project Ga0302284, IMG submission 198760) | Peat permafrost microbial communities from Stordalen Mire near Abisko, Sweden - III_Fen_E2_1 | ecosystem: Environmental > Terrestrial > Soil > Wetlands > Permafrost | place: Sweden: Abisko...
CTCTAAAATACATATCATGTTCGAAACATTCTGTCGAAATAACGAAATCATATGTGCCTTCGGGAACATCGTATAAATGTCCAGGCGTTACTATGTCAACATTTTTCCCAGCTCCTACATCTAAGCCCGTATATTCTGAATTTGTAAAAAGATAACGATTGTTTCCATTGACATCTAGAGAACCGACATCTAAAACTTTCTTATTCGTAAATTGCTCTGGAAATTTGGCTTTTACTTTTCTGCAAAAGTCCATTTGTTCATCATGCATGGCAATGTGATTTTAAGTATAAATAACTGTTATTATGTTTTATTGGATGCAAATCATCTAATTGTTCATCTATCAGCATTAAAAGTTGTTCTAAATGTGCATTCTTTTTACGATTAGGCTCCCATTTATCAAAGTTTGAAAGTGCGTCATCGAATTCTTTGTTCAGTTTATTCCAATCTGCTGGCATATCTTAAAGTATTATATGATTTAACCATTTTTCGAAATTATCTAAATTTTCTTCCAAATTTTGTTTTTGTAAATCTGTAAATACAGGTTCTAAAAACATTGCATTGAACAAAGCTTTATCATTATCGATTTTTTTCACAGTTTCTAATATATTTATCTTAGACCCGTTAATGAATGATTTTTCATTCCAATCTTCAGATACTCTTGGATCTCCCCAATAGATTGGTAATGAATTAGCTAAGAAAGCATCCATAAGTTTTTCTGTACAATAATAACGATAAGGGGAATTCTCAACAGCCATCATAAACTTATGTGTATGTGATTGAAAGAATTCATCTTTAGCATCTCTCCAATATTTCCCTTGTGATGCCTTTATTAATTCTTGATCATTATTATGATAGCGTCCATAAGATTTGACTCGCTTATATTCATTCAATAATTCAAATAAAGAATTTCTAAAAAAATTACCTGAGTTAGAAACAACCATAGCATTCCAATTTTGAAAATCTTGTAATTTGCGACCAGTAAATAATCGAGTTTTCAGTTCAGGATTTTTAAGTAAATATACTTGCCAAAGAGGAAGTCTAAAATTTATACCGGAATGTGGGTCGAATGAAATTGAATAATTAGATTTAAATTGTTCAGGCCTATAATTTTCACCCAAGAAAAGTACTTTTTTACAGTTATAATTTGGGCTATCACTCATTCTATTGAATATAGAATGAAATAGAATATCGGGTTTATTTCGATCTAATACAATATCATAATTTCTGGCTAGAATAGGAGTGATGAAGTCTTCATCTTTCCATTCGGGCCAAAAATCAGTGTACCATATTTTAAGTGTTTCCATTACCCAGCATATTGGCCAAGAGAAAAGTTTTCAGCGCTAATCTCTGCAATTAATAAAATAAGTTCTGTTTGTTGTTCATCATCTAAATTGGATGTGACTAAAAATAATTTTATTTTTTCAAGCGTATCAGAGCTTAAAGTGTTAAGCGATGGCGCTATATCGAATATTTTTTTAAATATTTCTTTTTTATACAAAATATTTGCTTTCATAGATTTTATTTTATTTATTCGTATTCTTCTTCATTTATTCCAAGAGTAAATATTGATTTATTTGTCTCATAATTTTTGTCAGTCCCTCTGATATTTGATGTAAGTTCTTTCGATGGAAGAACAAGAGGAGGACTGGCCACATAAAATTTAAATCCTAAATATGTCATCATATCCCATGTAACTTTATCTGCTATCATAGGCCTATTATCAATAATGTTGATATACGCTTTCATTGCATTTCTATTCATACCATAAGCTAACAATGACCAGCTTGCAAATCCTGTAGTCCAACGTGGTTTAACTCGAATATTTTGGGGTTCAAGTTGAAACATATATGAATAAAGTAACATTGCATCTGCATCTGCTGGAAGTGTATTTAAATATTTCGGTAAAAGTGTATCCCAGTCTTTATGAAATGCGCAGTCATCCTCAAATACAAAAAGATTTTCTACTCCAGCAAGTAAAGCAGATTTAATAACATAATAGTGACTGTGCATAGTCCCAAATTCATTAGGGAACCTCTGGTTAAACAGAATTTTTCCTTCCTTAGGATTATTAAACCTTTCAGTATAAGTGTCGACAAAGTGCTTAGAATACCCCAGAATGACTGGATGATACCATTCAACATCTATATTATATTTGGCAAAGCGTTCTTCCATAAATTGCTTTTTGTCAGGGCGCTCTTTAAGATTGATGCAAACGATTTTCTCGTATTTTTCGTTTAATATGCTCATACTAAATCTTTTTGGCACTCTCTACTTTCTAGCCATTCTTTATAAAGTTTAGTATACACTTTAACCGATCCGTTAGGTAAGTCTTTCATATAGGTAGCTTCAAAACTTGTATCATGCTGAAATTTTTCCTCAATCCAAATATCGTCTTGTTTTTTCTCAAGCCACATTGCATATTCTGGTGTCATTCCACCTTCATAATTACACACAGCAGTTATCATGGCTTTTCTTGGATATCTTCCATAGGTAGGGTTTTCACCCGTATCCATTTTGTATTTCATGCGGCATTCAAGTTCTGTCATCATTTTATGTTGGTTTTCATTTTATATTTATATGAATCAAAAATACTAAAGTTTTAATGAATATATAATAAAAGCGGTTAGATAAATGCGGCAAACATTATCAACCAAAAGGGATTAAGGCTGTCCCGCTTTTTATATCTATTCAAGTAAAATAAAGGGAAATCATGAAAGAATTTCGGAAAACAGAAACTGGGCTACTCATATGTGAAGAGTGTGGAAGAACACTTAATGGAAACTCATCTTTTTGTATACATATTAATAAAAAACATATTAAAAAACTATATTATGATAAATGGCTGAAAGAAGATACTGATGATGTTTGTCAAATATGTGCGAAACCCACTGAGTTCTTTTCTGTAACTCGTGGATATAAAAAATATTGTAGTAAAGAATGTGGAAAAAATCTTCATTATATAAATTTAAAATTAAGTAATTTTAAAAAATATGGTGTCGAGAACGTGTTTCAATCTGAAAAAATAAAAGAAAAATGTAAACTAATAAAGACAGATAGATATGATGATAAATTTTATAATAATCGCAAAAAATGTAGGCAAACTTATATAACAAGATATCATGTTGAACATATCTCTCAATTAACAGAAATAAAAGAACAGAAAAAACAAACATGTTTTAAAAATCATGGAGTAAGTGCAGGGTTTGCTGATATTGAAAAAAGACAACTAACCTGTTTTAACCATTTTGGAGTGGTAAATCCATCTCAAGATCCCGATATTCACAAAAGACAACAACTTGGTGGATTTAGAGTTAAACAATTTAAAGACAATTTGATCTATTATAGAGGAAAATATGAATTAGATTTTCTTGAAAAATATTACGATCAATACGAAATTATTAATGCTAGTTTTATTAAATACAAATTAAATAATAAAAATAAAGTATATTTTCCGGATTTTTACATTCCATCATTAAATCTCATCGTTGAAATTAAAAATTCTTGGTTAGCAGAAAAAGATAAAGAAATATTACAAGCAAAAGAAAAAGCCACTATTGCTAGTGGCTTTCAATATATTATAATTATTAATAAAAAATATGATGAATTTGAAATGATTAAAACAAAGATTTTGATGCAATAACTTTATATTTACTTATTTTCTCTGCATCTCTTAATAATTGTTCAAATATCCATCGACTATCACAATGATCTCTCATAATTTCATATCCACAATCTAAATATTTTTTGTGTAATATTTTATCACTCCAGATATTATTTATTTTATCTACAACTTCTTCAACATTGCTTAAATCTTTTTTAAGAAATAATGCAAATGTATCTAAATCAACAAATGCCTTACCAGTATCATTACCATTTTTATCATATACATTACAATTTGTTGCCCAATGATGGTCAAATAAACCGACAGTTCCAACTGCAATTATTTCGCATTGAGCATATTCAACATTTGAGCCGTAGGCATCAGCATTTAAGTGATAAAAATCAGCTCCTACTAAAGAGCTACTTAAAGTTTCCATTCCGTCTACATAATCATAAGGACCGTAAATATAAACTCTACTTAAATCTCTTTTCAAATTATCTGTTTCTAATCCATTTTCAATTGTTTTTTTATTAACTTCAAACATACGATGATTTGGAGTTTTAGTTGCAATATCATCATAGAAAATATTTAGTGCACCTAAAGATCTTTCTACACCTTTCATTTCAAGCAATAAATTATTTTGTGCTGCAAAAGGTAGAAATCCGTAAAGTCTTTCAGGCTGTTTGAAAGTTGCAAATCTACCTAAGTAAGTAATTTTCTTGTAATGTTCTTCTTTACGGAAATGCGCAAGTTGTTCAAAATTAAATCCTACATGAAGTTGAATAAATTTCGATTTAATTTGTGAACCATATAAAGTTACGAGCTTATTAAAAAATGGTGAAGTTATTGAATGGCTAACAATGCCATCACAAATATTACATAATTCAAAGAAATTTGCGTTTCTCCAAATAGAGGCAATCTTATGATCATTTTGGAATACAAGTTTTTTGGTTGTAATAGCTTTAATCATAGCAAGAAATCCATCTTGAGCCCACTGAGCATGTTTAACGCTTGGCACACTGTTAATAAAGACGTAATCAAATTTGTTGAGAGTATCAGCAAACATAAGAATATTATCTTTTGTTATAAAGGTATGGTCGGGTTGTTCTTGCATTTTGCCACGACCCCATTTTTTGTCATCTAATACAAATACTTGATATTCTATACCTGTTTTTCGTAAAAACATAGTTAATTCAAGTATATATTTCTGGACCCCCGCCCCCTCAAATCCTCTTCCAACTAATAATGCGATTTTCATATTTTTTCTTTTTTAGATTTCCAATATTCTTTTCTTTTTTACTTTGTTTAAGACGAGTAAAATCTGAAATAGGCGGTCGTGTTTTTTGTTTTAAACGACCAATTTCCCATCCAGCATTTAAATACGTGAACATTATATCTACTTTAACTTGTTTACATTTATATAAACTCATATTACGAATCCAAATTTTTCCTACTAGATTTTGTTTATATTCATTAAGTTTAGTATCGGCAATATCCTTTCCATATTTTATAAGCCAAATATCATAAAAAGATTTGCCAAACATTGCATTATTTTCGCCTTTTGATTTTTCTCCTATTTTATCTTTCAACCACTGGGGAAAATTTTCAGAGTTATATGGTTGAGATTCTCTATTCTTTTTTATAGATTCTTTAGAATGTTTTTTTCCAAACATAGGATTCTTTTCACCCTTATTGTCTTTAGGAATTGTTCTAAATAATTCCATAGCATATTATAGGAACTTGTGAAAATGCGCCGCATGGTATATCGTCAAATGGTCCATTAATTCTATCTGCGTTGTACATTTAAAATAATTGTTTAGATAATTGTTTTATAGCTTTCGCGTCATTAAGTTTTTTCAATTCTCTTGGATTCTCACAAATAATATTGTCGATATCCTGGCAAGCATAACTTTTTCCATTAAAATAATTAAAGCTATCTTTCATTAAAGGCAATTTATTATTTACACTAAAATGAAATAGAGGTTGCTTTACAGGATATTGTGTTTTCTTTGTAAAGTATTTTTCTAGTATCTTTCCTGTATCATTAGTTTTTAATGAATCTCTAAGTTTTCTAAAATGAGAATATGTTGTTAAATATATTTGTGAATGAACATATTTTTCTTTTCCTAATCGTGGAAATACTATATTGAAAAAAGGAGTATCGAGATAAAATACTGCAAAACTTGCATTTCTTGCTGACCGACTCTTTTCATTAATCGCATCAATATATGCACTATCTTCATAAAGAATTTCAATGAACTCCTCAAAAACTGATGTTAGATGATGCTTTAAATCTTCTATCATGTTTTTAGGAAAATAGAAATTTGTAGCGCATGTACATAAATTGTCGTTGAAATCAAAATTCTTTTCAATCCATGTAAATAGTGATGTCCATGAGTGATATATACGGTCTATTATAAGTATCATATCCTTTGCATAAACAGCCTTCTCAGATGTCCCTAATGCTTCGAATGAATCATTGAATAACAATATATCATCATCAGTAAAATAAAATGAATCGTCTATTAAGTTTTCTGCAAGTAGCATGTTTAAAAAATAAACTTTACTAAAAGTAGTAAGGCTAGTAAGATATTTATCGCCGTAATATTTAATGAAGTCATTTTTATCCCAAACAGTGGTATGTTCTGGGTCAACTATTTTACGAAATTCAGAAGAATCATATTGGTCGACATATAAAAAGAGCCTTTCCTTGAACATGTTATGATATTTATGTTCATAGAAAAGCTTAAAAATTTCAATATTGTAAGTGGTAACGACCGTTATCATTCTACGTTATTTTCAATGAATCCTTCCATTGCTTCATCTACTTCTTCATCTGAAGGTCTTGAATCTTCATCATCATCATCTTCAAGAAAGAATTTTAGAGCTTCTCTTAAAGTAGATTTCCAATGCCGGGCGGATATCCAAAAATGTGTATCTACATCTACAGGATCATCTCCATCACTAATACTTTGATAGCCATCAGCTACTACAGCCCAATGCCCATTATCATCATTGATAACTGCGATTGCAAATCCCAATCGAGACAAGTGATGTAAAATAAAGTCAAATGGAAGAGTTTCTACGTTTTCAGTTAAAAGTTGTTGAATTTTAGCAGAAAGAATTTCTGATTCGTCATCTGATGCTGTTGCATATCTAATAAAATCATGTGCTTCAATTTCTTCAATTGGTGTATTATATTGTTTCATAAATTATTTTTTCTATGCGTGCAAAATTAAAATTACAGTAAGGATAATCAAAAATCCTATTATTCCAATCATACATGATTTTCCTGTTATAGAATATTGTTTATTCCTGTTATTATTTAAGTCTTTCATGATTTTAAGGGTTCATATATATTATATGTTTGAAATATATAAAAGTTTCAAAAACAAATATAATCATTTAAATTTTAGCAATACAATATTTAACAAAACTTTAACACGAGATGTGAAACTTTTTTCGAGTTTTTCATACAATTAGTATCTAAGGCTCAAGGAATGTTGTAACTCTAGAGAGTCTAGTCTGTGACTGCTGCTTCCACCGCGCGCGCAAAGGGAATCGAAACTCCCTCGCACAGTTTTATATTACGCTGTCTGTGTGCTATTTTGCATGCTGTTTTGATTTTTAACTGGCTGATTAGCTATCAATGGAGCTTTGAAATTAAGCTGCCCCGATTTAAGTTTCTGAACAAAATCAGTAGGGATTCCTTGAACTCCTGCTTTATCTTTTCCAACAGCCTTGGCAGCATCTGATGGTTGAGGCATTTCAGATCTTGGAGGAGCATTAACAGGTTTGTATTTCTTAATCATCATTGCATGACTTGTCATGATATTATTGACATCTTCATCTGTGAGTTGTTTATGAAGCATTTTTCCATAAGCAGCTTTACAAGCATCAATCATTGGTCGACCCATTAAACCTGGGAGAGCTTTTCTTATTTGTTCTTCTGACATTACTGAATCATTAAAAATATCTGTGTCACTACTAGCAGCAGATGACGGAATATTTTTATATGTCGATGCAATTGCCATTTGAACAATCTTAAGTAATTGTTTAGGGTCTGTAAATCCTGGAATTTCAAGATTTATTGCTGGAATAGAATCTTTTGGATTAAACATAAATACTTGACTCCATCTATGATGTCCGTCTATGATATATTTTCCATTAGCAATTAATATTCTAGCATTATTAAATCCGGAAGTATCTCCATTAATAAGATTCGTTGCAGTTTGTCCAGTAGGGTCGTTATCTCTTAACCAAGCTAATGAATCACCTAATCCAATTTGACTTTGAGTTGGTCGCAATTTAGCGACCAGGTAATTACCTGCAGTAACTTTAATAATTTCATCAGTAGGAATTCCGTCTTTTCTTCCAAGACTCATAACTCTATCAATCTTAGGGTCATTTGCTGCATTTTTTAAAGTAGCAATAAATTGGTCATACGGCATATTCAACATTGTTTTCAATGTTTTTGCAGGATGAGCGTTTTTCGTAGATTCTGGAGATACATCAGTATCTCCAGAAGCTTCGAATAAACGATATTCCTGTAGCGATTCACAAACTATCTTTATCATATTATATTTTATATTCTTTTTATTAAGTTCATCGCGTCTTCGATTGCTCTTTCTACATTCCAACTATCAATATCTCCCCAATAACTAGCGCCTGCCAAATGATTTTGGGAAATTTCTTCCCATTTATCTTTTATGGATTGGTTATCACTTTCCCAAATTTCATGTTCAAGTTCATCAAGTTCATTTAAAAGTTCATCACTTGCTGGATTGTCTGTACTCATTTCTTGTTCATAGTCTTCACCATTTTCATAATCTTCTTCGTCTTCCTCATCGTCAAGGTCTGGATCGTAATCCTCGTTAACACCTTCATAAGTTTGGCTTGCTCCTTCAGTTACGAATTTGCCTTCATCAAATGAATCTTCTTCACATGATATGCCAAGTTCATCACATACGGCTTTGTCATTCATTAGGTACTCAAGTGCTTCAAGTGGGTCGGTGTCAAGGTTGAACAATCTTTCGATAGTGTCATCTATGTCTCCACCGTTGATGAGTGCTGTGAGGCTGTATATGATCTCTTCATCAACACCAAGAGGATTTGCTTCATCCTCCAACATAACGTTTAGTGAGTGTTTGAAGTTGCTTAACTCTCTGTCCTCGTCATAGTCATCGTCCTGTTCATTAGGAAATTTGCGAGTTGTTTTATCGCTCCAGTCTTCATCTTCACGGTCGATAGCACCAAATTCTTCATTTACTTTTTGATCATCATAAAGTTTTTCAAGTGCTTCTTCATTAGCTGCTACAGTAGCTGCTGCATCAGATGCATCCATGCCTTCATCAAATAATTGGTCAAGTTCATCATCCACTATCGAATCCATAAATGTTTCAGCATCTTCATTAGCCATTTCATAATCGGTTGTTAGATAAGTATAAACTTCGTTATTCCAATCTCCTCTTATATCATAGTCTAAATCTCTATTTTCTAAATATCCTTCATTCGTAGCTTTCTTTTCAGGTTTTTCTTCTTTTTCTTCAGTAGGTTTCGATCCGCCACCACCTAAGAATTTTTTGATTTTGCTTTCTTTTTCTTTTTCAACTTTTTCTTTCTTTCCTTTTTCAGCTTCTTTTTTCAAAGCTTCTTTTTGAGCTTTATATTGAATAATCATATCTTTCATTGAACCCTTAAAAGTATCATTATAAAAAGCGTTAAATGCTTTAACAACATTGTTTGAACCGCATCTGAATATTTCTTCTCTTCCTTCTCCTTTATTATCATATACGACGAAATAAACTTGAGGTGCATCAAGGTCTGGAGTTTGTTTACCAGCTGGGTTTTCAATTGGCTGATCGTTCATTGGAGGTTCACTTGCAGTTGGGTCTTCTACTGGTGGAACTTCGCCAGGATTTTGTTGAGGTGCGTCTACATTTAAATCTTGACCACCGGGTTGAGCATTTAAATCTTGACCCTGAGCTTGAGTTGCAGGATCTTCATCGAAATTTAAATCATCGGTTGGGTCATTTTCATCAGCTTCCATAACAGGTCCTTCAATTATTTCTTCTTCAGCTTCAGGTTCAGTATCATCTGCTCCAAATCCACCATCTAAACTTCCATCTGATAATGTAGTTGCTGGAAGTTCAAGGACTCCAATTACATAATCGCTATCATACATTTGATAGATTCCACCTTCTTCATCGAAAGCTTCTTTAGCAAGTTTGTTTTCTTCCCAAAATTCTTTCCATTTTTTGATATCACCTTTTGCAGCTTTTTTGAAATCTTCAAAGTTTTTCTTTGCTTTTTCAACAACAGCCAAGCCGTCCTTTTCTTTATCTTGTAAGCTTGTTTTTTCTTCCTTTTCATCTTCTTCAAAAACTTTAAAGAATTTGTAATCATAATATTGACTTAATGATTCTTGAACGTGTTTCATATAGTATAATTTTATTTTATATATTCGTCTTTTTTTAGTAGAATATATACTAAAATAAGACCTGTAATTATGAAATTTAATGAATATTTGGAATTGAAAGCCATTTTAGAAAATAAAGGCACATCAATTAATGAGGTTTTTAAATTAAATGAAGCCGGAGAAACTACTCCTACTGTAACTCCACCTGCAACAGCAGCCCCTACAACAACTCCTGCTGCTCCAGTAGCTTCAACAGCAAGCGCTCCAGGAAATATTGATAAAGAAAAAGGAAATATTTTAACTACTTCAGGTCGTCTTAAGATGAAACTTAACACAGTAGCTAAAACTACTCAACAAAAACTGTCCGACCAAATTTTAAAAAAATATTTACCAAAAATATTAGCAACCGAAAAAGCACAAGTAGATAAAATTATTGCTGGAACTAAAGGTGTTACAAATCCAGAACAGAAAAAGGCTCTTGTAGATCAACAAATGAAAGCGATAAGTGCCGCTGTTAATCAACAATATACAATAATAGATAATGCTATTACAAAATTTATTCAAACTTCTACATTAGCTATCACTCAAAAAATAACGACTAGTTCAGCATCTGATAAAAATAAGATGCTTTTATCAAATTATTGGACTTTATTAAGTACACAAATAATGATGAATGCTTCAATGTATATAGTTGCACAAAGAAGCAAATTAATTAATACTTTATACGGAAATGATCAAAAGTCTGCAGAGGCTGCTAAAGCCCTTGCATTTGCAGAAACGAATAAAAAACTAGCAGAGGAAAAAGCTACGACAGCATCTCTTAAACAAAAAGTTTCTCAATTATCCACAGAACTTGATAGTCAAAAAGCAGCAACTCCAGTTAAAGTTATACCCGGAAATAAATATACAAGAACTGGAACAGATGGAAAAATTCAAACTGTAATAGCTTCTGGAACACCAGCAGTCCCCGGTAAAACTAATGTATCACTTGAAGCAACTCCTAAAACTACATTTGCAGTTGACACAACTAGTTTAAAACCTATTGTAACTGATGCTTCAACGGCTTCAACAACTACACCAGCTCCCACAACAAATGCAACTCCAGCTTAAACAAAATAAAAATATTTATGGAAAAATTAGTTTGTGAATCACTACAAGAATACAGGCTTAACGAAGCTGAAGGAGATAAACATGGGATGATTTCCGGTTTAGTTCATGCAGCAAAAACATACCCCGGCCGTCTTCTTAGAAGTGCTAGAACAAGAAGCATTATACAAAAATACAAAATTAAATTATTTCGTAAGATTAATTTGATCCCACCTAAGTACATTCCTACACTTAATAAGCTTATTCAGAAAACACAAAATCGTTTAGAAAATATTAACCCCGGAGATTCTGAAGAATTACAAAAAAATCAAAAGGTTGATATTCTTGATGATATGAAAGATTACATGAAAGGCATCTTGGATAAATTAAAAGGTGCTATGGATAATCAATTGAAAGTTTATGATGATGCTTTACATCAAAGACTTGATAGACCTGGCACAATAACTGGAGTAGAATTTTATCCAGAAGAAAAAACAGCTTTGCTTTCAGAATGGCAGGCAGTTCAAGATCAAATAACGGATTATATTCAATCAAAGATTGTAGAACTTATGGATAACCCATTCATAAAACAATATCAAGAAATAAAGGGAGAATTAGAAGAGTATATTAAAAGTCAAGATAGATGGCATTCATCCTATGATGATGAATCTTCAGACCCTTCAAAAGTAACAGACCGTGACCAGAAACAAATTCTGGATATTTTAGAAAAATCAGGATTTCAACCTAAGACACCATATAAAGTTTTAGATGCATCTAATTTTCAAGAACCTCCAACACGTGGAGCATTCTTTGAATATTCAAATGATAAAAATGGAAATATATTTTATTGGTTTGTTAGACCCAACGCAAAAGGAAAATATATAGTAGAACCTCAATCCATGCAATATTTTGTAAGACCTGGCGATTCTGCAGGAGATTGGAAGAAACGTATTTTTGGAGTACAAAAGGGAGTTCAGGCTCCAGTAAAACCTGCTACACCAACACCGTAAAAAAATCATTAAACATGACTGCTAAAGAAGCATATTCAAATTTCGAAAAGATATCTAAACAAGTAACTGAAGTTAAAACTCTTTATTCACATTTAAAGAGTGATGCTAAGATGATGAATGAAAAGCAGCTTAAATCTCAAGCACTAAAACTACTAAATCGAATTAATAAAATAGATTTAGATGCTTTAAAAGTAAGTGTTCAAGCTCTTAAGAATTATGTAGTTTTTGATGATGTGAAAGAAGCAGAACAATTAATAAACTCTACTTTAACTTCTATAAAAGAATATCTTTACACACTTCAAGATACTGAAAGTGATATTGAAGTTACTCCAAGTGCAATCGAAGGAATAAAGAAAAAATATGATTTTCTGCAAAAAATGGTTAATGATGGATTAGCAGAAAATGATACTATTCTTAAAGACGCAATACGATTGGATAGCGTTTTAGGAAGAGTAAGCTATGAAGATTTATCTGAAGAAGATTATGAACAACTTGTTAAAATGAAAAATGATGTTTCCGATATCGTAAAAACTTTAAAATCAGTAGAAAAATCCGATAAATATGGTCCTTATTTAAGATCACCTCTTTATGGACTTATTATAAAATATATTTCAAGAGGAGATGCGGATGAAGCTAAAAACTTAACTGATGATGCTATTGATTTTATAGAAGAACCTGGCAGAATAGAAATGTTTGAACCTGCTATTAAACGAATTATAGCACAGAAAATGACTCAAGCAGAATTTAATAAATTCTATACCACTATTGAAGCTGGTTTAAAACGCGGTAAAAGTAAATTTGAATCATTTAACTCATATAAAGAATTCAATGGGCTTTATTTCATATAATGATTATACCCTAAATGAAACTTATGATAGTTTCGTTGAATTACAAAAGCTTGCGCATGATGTTGAAGATGGATATAAAAATAAAAATTTTAAAAAGAATATTATTTATCCTATTAAGCAATTTACTAAAAGAGAATATGACACTTTAAAAGATTTTATAAATGCAAATATAGGAATAATATTTACTCC